>Ga0179592_10000018_pt1 | contig 75923 bp, 72 predicted proteins | sample CZODoug2_1_08_16_FD_148623 | JGI IMG/M metagenome (GOLD analysis project Ga0179592, IMG submission 148623) | Vadose zone soil fungal communities from Angelo Coast Range Reserve, California, USA - CZODoug2_1_08_16fungal (Illumina Assembly) | ecosystem: Environmental > Terrestrial > Soil > Vadose...
CGCGAGGCGCGCATTTTCCTGGCAGCGCCCGTTGGTCTTCAGGATCTCGAAAAGCATTTCGCGGCGCTCATCACTGAGACCGCGGAAATTCACTGGGATGAGCGCGCCGGCGCTGTGAGCGCAAAGCGCGAGCGCCGGCTCGGCGCACTGCTTCTGGAAGCCTCTGAAATGCGGGATCCTGATCCGAACGCGGTGCAAGCGGCGGTTCTGACCGGCCTCAAACAGACGGGAATCGCCGCCCTGCCTTGGACCAAGGAGCTGCGTCAATGGCGGGCCCGTGTGATGCTGATGCGCCAATACGCAGTGGCGAGCGCCGCGCCATGGCCCGATTTGAGCGACCAGGCGCTTGAACAAACCCTGAATGATTGGGCGCCGCCGTGGATCATGGGCTTCACGCGGCGCGAACATTTCTCGCGGCTGGACCTGAGCAATGCCCTGCACTCCTTTATCTCTCGAACGCAGGAAGCCATCTTGGGACGGGAAGCACCGACGCACTTCACCGTTCCCAGCGGGTCGCATATCCCCATTGACTACGTGGATGGGGAGAACCCGACGCTGTCGGTACGGCTGCAGGAACTCTTCGGATTGCGTGAGACCCCGACCGTTGCCGGCGGCAAGCTGCCGCTGCTGCTCAAGCTGCTTTCCCCGGCGGGGCGCCCGGTGCAAATCACCAAAGATCTGGTGAGTTTTTGGAATCGCGGCTACCACGACGTCAAGAAGGATCTCAAAGGCCGCTACCCAAAACACTACTGGCCGGACGACCCCTACACCGCGCAAGCCACGCGGCGTGCGCGACCGCGCTAATATCTTTGTGCACCATTTTGCAACCACCGAAGGAACTCTCGTGATGCGCCCAGCAGCCTTGTTAGCGCTTGTTTTCCTAAGCTTGCCCTGCGCAATGAGCGCCGCGGCACCCACCGGCGCGGCGGCGATGCCGATGGACCCGGCGGCAGCGGCGCGATTCGCAGGACTGGCGCTCAAATGTTTGCATGACGAGTATCCGAATCACATCAGTCTCAGCATGGACCGCGATGCCGACGCTCGCCCGCCACGCGAATTGACGCCGGCGTTTTACGGTTGTTATGACTGGCATTCCGACGTCCATGGCCATTGGCTGTTGGTGCGTCTGCTGCGTTTGATGCCCAACGCACCGTTTGCCGCGCAGGCGCGCGCCGAACTCGCCCGCAGTTTTACGTCGGAACACGTCGCAGGTGAGCTCGAGTACCTCAAGCGCCCGGGACGCGCCTCATTCGAGCGTCCCTACGGTCTCGCCTGGTTGCTGCAGTTGTCGGCGGAGCTGCGCGAGTGGAACGACCCTCAAGCGAAACAATGGTCGAACACCTTGCAGCCGCTGGAAGCCGAAGCGGCTGCGCGCATCAAGAGCTGGCTGCCCAAACTGCACTATCCCATCCGCATCGGTGAACACGATCAAACCGCTTTTTCCTTTGGATTGATATGGGACTGGGCCGGCGTCGCCGGCGATGCAGAGATGCGCACGCTGCTCGAGGATGCGGCGCAGCGATTCTACGTCAAGGATCGCAGGTGTCCGCTGAACTACGAACCCTCGGGCGAGGATTTTCTCTCGCCCTGCCTCGCCGAGGCGGATTTCATGCGCAGAGTGCTGGAACCGAAGGCGTTTGGCGCATGGTTGTCGGGATTTCTTCCGGGCATTCCCCAGAATGGCGGCGCCGATTGGCTGCAGCCCGGGGTGGTGACCGATCGCTCGGATCCCAAGCTCGCCCATATCGACGGCCTTAACTTGAGCCGCGGCTGGATGCTCGAGGGAATTGCGCACGGACTGCCGGCAGGCGATCGCCGGCTCGCGGCGTTTCTCGCCACGGCTGCGCGGCATCGCGAAGCGGCGCTTCCGGCGGTCACCGGGGAGCACTATGAGGGCGGCCATTGGCTGGGGACTTTCGCGGTCTACCTGACGAGCGCCGCGGGTCTGCGCTGATACAATCGGCCTTTCGAGGGGCACCGGACCAAACCGTAAGGAATACCATGTCAGAACACAACGAAATGGATCGAGCCACTTTCGCGGCGATGACGCAAAGTACTCCGGCGGATTGGCAGAAGATCGCGACAGCGGCGAGCAGCTTCAATGGCGGACTCGCCGACCGAGTTCTTGCTCACTTGCAAATGCTGAAAGGTGATTGCGGCGGATTCTCGGTGGATCGATTGGAACACTCGCTGCAATCCGCCACGCTCGCCTATCGCGATCGGATGGACGAGGAATATGTCGTGTGTGCCTTGCTGCATGACATGGGCGACATTCTCGCGTCAACCAATCATGCCGAGCTCGCCGCCACTGTATTGAAGCCTTTCGTTTCCGATGAGAACTGGTGGCTGCTGCAGCATCACGGCATCTTCCAGGGCTACTATTTTTTTCATCATCTTGGACTCGACCGAAACATGCGCGAACAATTTCGCGGCCATCCCAATTTCGAACGAACGGCATTGTTCTGCGAGCGGCATGATCAGAACGCGTTCGATCCGAACTACGACACCATGGCGCTGGAGGCATTCGTGCCCATGGTGCGACGGGTGATGGCGCGGCCCAAGCGCTCGATTTATCTGCGCGAGGATCAACAGCGAGCGAGCGAATCAGCCGCGGTCTAGGATTTCAGCGCGGCCATGTTCGCGGCGTTTTTTTCCACGGCGTCTTTCTGCGCGGCATCTTTCTCCGCGGCATCTTTCTCCACGGCGACGACCGCCGGCGTGCGCCAGCCGCTGCGAACTCCCCAGAAGTAGAAGGCGAGCGACGTCAACGCCACACATAGCTGGTCCCAGCCGTAGTGAATATAACCGTGACCTTCGAATTCCTTGCTTCCCGCCCACGATAGAATCGTGATGGTGATGAGGTAGGCCAACAGCCACCACGAGGCGCGCAACTGCCGCCCGAAGTCGCGCCAATCGCCCTTGGCTTGATAATACAAATACACCGGCAGCGGCAGAATCAGCAGCAGCATGATCTCGCCCGTATGAGGCCAGCGCGCCCAGAACAACATCAGTGTGGCCAGCACAAAGGCGATCGGCGCCAGCAGCGGCAGGCCCGGCACACGCAAGGGGCGATGCAGGTTGGGCGCGGTACGGCGCAGCACGATGACGCTGATGGGCACCACCAAGTAAGTGATGATGGTCGCGACGGAAATCACGGCTGCGAGCTTGCCCCAGCCGCGAAAAAAGAACAGGAAGATGAAAGACACCGCCAGGTTGAACCACATCGCGGGGCGCGGAATACCGTAGCGTGGATGTACGCGGCCGAATACTTCCGGGACCGTGCCGCTGCGCTCCATGGCGTAAATCATGCGCGCAGTGGTGGCGGTGTAGGTACTGCCGGTGCCGCTCGGACTGACGAAGGCATCTGCGTACAGCAGGATTGCCAGCCAGTTGAGATTGAGCGCCAACGCCAATTGCGCGAACGGCGAACTGTATTCCAGCGCTGCCCATCCCTCGCCCAGGTGTTCCGGCGCGACAGAGCCCAAAAAAGCGACTTGCAGCATCAAGTACACCACGGTGCTCAAAGCGATCGAACCGAAAATGGCGAAGGGCACGCTGCGCCCGGGATGGCGCGCCTCGCCTGCGAGATTCACCGGACTTTGGAAGCCGTTGTAGCTGAAGACGATGCCGCTGGTGGCCACCGCGGTAAGGATGGCCGCCACGTTGCCGACGTGCTGGCCTCCATGAATACCTACCTGAAAGTTTTCCCAATGAAATCCACTGAATACCAAGGCGATAGCCGTCGCAGCGGGGACGATGAGCTTGAAGAACGTGATGGCGCTGTTGGTATCTGCAAATACTTTCACGCTCCAGAAATTAACGAGGAAATAAATCACCACCAGCACGGCCGAGATGGACAGCCCTGCAACGGTCAATTCTCCCTGGCCATGGGCGGCGTGCACATACAGCGCCTGCGCCCAGGCCCAGGGCCAAGAGCTCATGTACTGCACGGAGGCCTCGGCTTCCACAGGAATCACCGAGACGATGGCGATCCATGCCGCCCAACCCGCGACGAAGCCCACCAACGTGCCGTGCGAATAATGCCCGTAGCGTACGGCGCCGCCGGACTCCGGAAACATGGCGCCGAGTTCCGCATAGGTGAAGGCGACGAATAAAATGACCACAGCGCCGATGATCCACGCGTAAATCGCACCGGGACCGGCCAACTGGGCGGCGCGCCACGCGCCAAACAGCCAACCGGAGCCGATGATCGAACCTAAACCGGTAAACATCAGCGCGATGGCGCCGACGTCGCGACGGATCGCATTTTCATTGGACATTTATGATCTCCTTGACGAACTGTAGCGGTTTTGCACCGCTTCGCGCTACCGGATCAGGATGCAAATGGCATACTCGCCGCGCGCAAGCGCTGAAAACACCCTTGAAAAAATGGCTCAATCGCAGGCTTCTGGAACCGCTGCTGGCGCTGTTGCGGCAGGGCGTATCGCCGCGCCGCTTGGCACTGTGCGTCGCGATCGCAATCGTCGTCGGCAACATTCCGATCCTGGGCGTGTCGACCATCCTGTGCACGTTCATCGCGCTGCTCTTCCGCTTGAATTTGCCGGCCATCCAAGTCGTACAGGCAGCGATGGCGCCCACGCAAGTATTGCTGATCATCCCCTTTGTGAGGCTTGGCGAATGGATATCGCGCGTCCCGCCGCAGGTGGTATCGATCAAGGCTGCGCTGGCGCTCATGTCCCAAGGAATGTGGCAGGCCATCGTGGTTCTGCGCGACACCATCTTCCACGCGGGTCTGGCCTGGGCACTGATAGCGCCCTTCGCCATTTATCTGCTCCATCGACTGCTGACGCCGGTATTTGAACGCATGGCCGCGCAAATCAGGCGCCCACCCGCGGAAGCCTGATATATTCACGCGACCTCGCGACATCGCGCTGTGGCGGAACACCAATGAAAACCAGGGAAACAACCTTGTTGAGCCGTACCTGCCTGCTTGCGGCGGCATCGATCGCCTGCATGGCGGCCACGCCGGCAGTTGCCGCTCCGAAGTCAACGTTCGTTCTGTCGAGTTCCGATCCGCAGCTCGCGATCAGCGTTCCTTTGATCTACACCGCCAAAGCGTTCGGCTGTTCGGGCGGGAATCTGTCGCCGGAACTGCATTGGTCGGGAGCGCCCGCGGCAACCATGAGCTTCGTCGTCACTTTGTTCGACCGCGACGAGCGCAGCACGCCTTCAGGATGGTGGCACTGGGTACTGTACAACCTGCCTAAAAATGTCAGCAGCCTGCCGCAGGGAGCCGGCGCCGAGCACAGCAGTGCACTGCCCGGGGAGGCGCTGCAAGGCCGCACCGATCTTGGCGAAGATGCGTATCACGGTCCCTGCCCCGCCAAGGGCGATCCCCCGCATCGCTACGTGTTCACGGTCTACGCGCTGAATGTCGCGAAGCTGCCTGTGCCCGCGGATTCCAGTGGAGCGATGGTCACCTCAATTGTGCAAGAACACCTGCTGGGCAAGGCCGTGTTCGTCGCACACTACGGGCGGCCCTGAACTCAAGCCGTCGCTTCGTCCTCACATCCGTGCTCGCAGCGATCTCTTTCGATCTGCAGCGTCGCATGCTGGATTCGAAAGCGGCGTTTCAGATCCGGCGTCAGCGAAGTCAAGAGCGCGTCTTCCGCGCCTCGGTCCGGTACGACCAAGTGCGCCGTGAGCGCAACGCTCGTGGTGCTCAGCGCCCAGATGTGCAGATCGTGCACATCGGTCACGCCCCGTTGATCGGCCAAGTAGGACATGACGGCTGACGAATTGACGCCGGCGGGCACGCCATCCAAAGATAGCGTCAGTGAATCCCGCAGCAGCCGCCAGGTACCGATCAAAATCACGGCCACGATCAGCAGACTCACGATCGGATCCAGCAGACTCCATCCCGTAAACACGATGAGCAGCCCCGACAGCAGCACGCCGCCCGAGACGGCCGCGTCGCTGAGCATGTGAATGTAGGCGCTGCGTCGATTCAGATCGCCGTGACTGCCCGCGTGAAGCATCCAAGCGCTGATGCCGTTGAGCACAATACCGACGGCCGCGACGGCCATGACGGTCCTTCCCGCTACCGGCGGCGGTGCCGCAAGCCGGCTCGCCGCTTCCCAGGCAATGGCGCCGCAGGCCAGGAGCAACAGCACGGCGTTCACCAGCGCCGCCAGCACAGACGAGCGCCCAAGACCGTAGGTAAATTTGGCGCCCGGCGGCCGGCGGCCCAGCAACAAAGCTCCCCAGGCACAGACCAAACCGAGCACGTCGCTCAAGTTATGACCTGCGTCCGCAATCAACGCCACCGAGTTCGATAAAAATCCAAATCCGCCCTCGATGACCACGAAGACCAAATTGAGGGCCACGGCGATGCCCATTCGAAGGTTGACCCCTTCAATCGGTATCCCGTGGGCATGACCAGATGAGTGCCCATGATCATGACTGTGCTCATGCGCGTGATCATGATCGCGGCGCTCGCCATGCGGGTGGTCGTGCTGATGTTCCATCGGGTTCGTATTCCCTTAATGTTCGAAAGTTTGCATGCGCCACAGCCCAGGGAAAAAAACGCGCGCCCATAAGACAGTAACAATCATTGTGGCGAGGCCGCCAATCACAATGGCAGGCGCCAATCCGAACCAGGCCGCCGTGGTGCCGGATTCGAACTCTCCCAGCTCATTCGAGGCACCAATAAACACGGCGCTGACGGCGCTGACCCGCCCTCGGATATCATCGGGCGTCTGCAGTTGCACGAGCAGCGAGCGCACGAACACGCTAATCATGTCTCCTATCCCCAAAACGACGAGCGCGATCATCGCCACCCAAAACAAGTGGGTCAAACCCAGCACCACGGTTGCCATGCCGAATGCTGCGACGCCCGCAAACATGGTCACCCCCACGTGCCGCGACACCGGCCTGAACGCCAGCCAAATCGCCATGGCACCCGCGCCGATGCCGGGTGCTGCGCGCAAATAGCCGAATACCTCGGGCCCGGCGTGCAGCACGTCCCGGGTATACGCCGGTAGCAGTGCCGTGGCACCGCCGAACAATACCGCAAAAAGGTCCAGGGAAATGGCTCCCAGTACCGTTTTGCGGCGCCAGACGAAGTGCAACCCCTGCAGCAAGGCGGCCCACGACGGCGATGAGCGCCTGGAACTCGGCCGTCGCTTGGCGATTAGGGCGGTCAGGACGATGCCCGCCACCAGCAGCAACGCTGCGGCGCCGTAAACCACGCCGGCACCGCTGTTCCGCCCGACCCGGGCTTCAGCGAACGCATACACAATGCCGCCCACGCTGGGGCCCACGATGGCCGCCACCTGATTGGCCGAGGAGTTGATCGCCAGTGCGCTGCGCAGCATTGCGTTGGGCACAATGGTGGGTACGAATGATTGCGATGCAGGCATTTGGAAGGCGCGGGTCACGCCGAGAATCGCGAGGACACCGAAGATCGGCAGTGTGGTGCCGATCTTTAGCCGCGCGAAATTGAGCAGCAACAAAGCGCATGCCACATAGGAGCAATGGCCGATCATGATAATCAGGCGCCGATCGAATTGGTCCGCGACATGTCCGGAAAACAATACCAAACATAGAAACGGCAGAAACTGCGACAGGCCGATGAAGCCGAGATCCAGCACGCGTCCGGTGATGTGATAAACCTGCCAGCCGACCGCCATGATGAGCATTTGCGTGGCAATGGAGGCGAAAAATCTCGAACACAGGTACAGCGTAAAGTCGCGATTTTTTAGAACCGCAAATCCGCCGGGGGCGTCATTGGAACTCAATGCCAAGAGAGCCCGGTGGCGCTGATTCGCATATCAGCTCTCGGAGGCGCGCAAGGTACTCAACATGCGCTGCGGATTCGCTTCGATATCCTGCGTAAACAACACATTCAACAATAGACTGCGGCAATGCTGCAATCCTTTCAAGTGCCCGGCAAACTCTCCCGGACCCAAAAAAAGGACAGGAGCGCCAAATACATACGCCGACTTGAAATATTTCTCCACCGTTTCCACAAACTCCGCCGCGCCGCTGCCTTGCTCGCGAAGCTGGTCCGGAGAGAATTCCACATAGAGATTTCGGGTCCTCGCCAGCGTCGAGAGCGCGCCGCGCATGGCTGCGACTTCGCTGCCCTCCGTGTCCATGACGATGAGATCGATCGAATCCCAATCCGCGGCGATGGTGCGATCGAGCGTTTCCATATCCACCGTGATTTCGCCGTCTGACGGCGCGACACGGCTGTTTCCCGTGTTGATGCTGTTCTCAGTGAACTGAATTTTGCCGGGCTTCTCTCCCAGCGCTGTGTTGAACGTGATCACGCCGTCGATACCGTTCAATTGCAGATTCATGGTCAGCAGCCTGAAATTGCGCGGACTCGGCTCGTAAGCGACCACCTCGCGGGTTGCCGAGTGACGCACGATCGGGATCAGCAGTGCGCCGATGTGAGCGCCGGCAAAAACCACGCGCGAAGCGGCGCCGAGCATGGCGTTGAGCCAGATGATTTGCGGCCAGTCGTATTCGCCTTTCATCAGCAAAGCGCGCGAGATATTGAAGTCCCCCGCGGGCACTGCCAAAAGGCCATTTTTCGTCTCGGCCACGATTGCAACACCACGTCTGCCCAATAATCTCGCCCGCCAGCGGCCGCGCAGCTGCCTCGATACCCTCTTGATATAGGGACTTCTCACTCAAAAATGTCGTGTGATTCTCATCGAATCGGTGGAACGACAAGCGTCGCTGACCGACATGAGCCGCGCGCGGCATCGGCGGAACAGGCTCGTGAATTCAGCTCGCGATCGAGACAAATATGGACCTCACGCAGTCGCGGCGACCGCTGCCCACCGCACGTGAGCACGATGGACTGGGCGGAAAGCCTGGGATTGGCGCGCAGGAATGCCGCGCTGATCGCCGCGGGCGATTCCTCGATAGCTTGGCCGGTTCGCAACAGCGATGCGGGAATGACGATGCCGTTGTAGGCACGGCGGATCAACGCGAAGAAATCCCCGGGACTTAAGCCACTGCAGGTGCCGTGCGCCGACCATTCGTGGTAGACGAGGCCGCGCGCCGGCATCAAGTCGGAAATATCCGCTACTACGCTGTCCGGTACCTGTTGGTGCACATTGCAGTTCTGCGGCCATCCCTCTTCATACTGCGGCCATAGCCCGTGGACGATGAATCCGAAGCGCCGCGGTCCGCTGCATTCCGCGGCGCCTGGATCGCCCAGACAAAACGCGGGCGACCAGGACAATGACAGCAAATAGTAGTCAAAAGTGCCCGGCTCACTGTCATTGGAGAACTTATGGTGACGCGCGGCCGCGCTGGTGATGACCAAGAAAGACAGCAGGACAATCGCAGCGGACTTGAGCGGATGCCGGGATCGGAGTCGGATCATCGTTTCCTCGCTCAGCCGCCGGCGCGCAGCGACTGAATCTCCAGACCGCCCGAACCGTTCAGCCAGGTGTCCTTGTCGCGGACGATGGCTTGCGCCGGCAGCGCGGACGTTTTGACGGCCATCCCCTGAAGTTTGCGCACGGCCGTGCCCACGGCAAAGATTTCAACCAAGCTGGATCCGAGTTCGACGATATAGGTCTTGATGCCTACGACTTCTTCCGCACCCAGCGCGGCCGCCTCGTTCTTTATTCTCTCGAAAACTTGCTCGCGGGCATCGTAGATCAGGGTCGTCAGATCGCCCAGTTCACCCTTCATCAGGCTCTGGAAAGCCGCCCGAATTCCACCGATGGCGCCCAGCGAATACACGGAAGTCGATATCAAGAGTTTGATCGGCATGTATCCCAGCTGCGTCATGCCCCAGAGTTCCTCGCCCGTCAGATCGCTGGTCACGGGCGCGCCCCGGGTTTGCGGCGGCAGCAACGCATGGAGCGCGGCCGTACCCGCCATGTACATTTCATGGAATCCGGAAAAATGCAGCACGTTGGTGCGCACGCCGACGACTGCGTTGGCTCCCACCGCTTTCGCATGCGTGACGAGCCGCTCGAGCGCATGATGACGTGTCTCATTGAACACGTCGCTGAATTCCCTGATCTCGCCACGCACCAAGGTCTTCAAGGTTCCCGCAATACCGCCGACGGCGCCCACCGAGTATGCAATGTTGCCGAAGACGAATTCCTTCGGGTCGTAACCGGCATCCATGTGGCAAAACAACTCCTGGGCATCGCCGGCGCTGGTGAACAACGCCGTGCCCGGGCCTCCGCTGACGCCCGATCCCACAAATAAGAACTCCGAATTGCCGCTGAGGCTGCGCAATTCAGAAGTCACGCCGACGACTCCATGGACCTGTTCGCGGTCGGCTTCCGCCCGCATACGGGTAAAGGCCGCGGCGCGTCCCTCGTGAATCATCTGTGTCACATCCGGAATTTCGCCTCCCACGATGCCGCGGAAGGCAGAGCGCACGCCGCCGAGAAATCCCATCGACTGAATGCTGTTGCCGATCAGGACACCGCTCGGGATGAGCCCTTTGAGGCGCATGCAGTAGATTTCGTTTCCCGACAATCCGGTCAATTTAGGTGCGTTGAGCATGTCGCGATCGTAAGATATGGGAGGCTGGCTGTCGACGCGCGGCCGGCGTCCCGCGTTCCGTGTACTGCAGACCGACGCTTCAATATCGGAGTCATGGCAACTGTGCCGGGCTTACCAACGCTCAAGTCGCCGGCAAGTGGCGATTCACCAGGGAGATCATTCGGTCCGTCGCCGCATGAAATAGGTCCAGACCCAAGTCGGGCAAATCGACATAGGTGGCGCTGCTCTTCAGCAGCGGCTTCACGCGCAGGGTTTGCTCGATGATGTCGTCATGCGGAGCGAACACCGTCAACGGGGATTTCAGGGTCTTGAGTTTCTTGTCGATGGCGTAACCGCAGGCTGCGCGGAAAGCAGCTCCGGGATTTGCCGCCAGCACATGCTCGATAAAACGGCGATGCGTGTCGCCCAGGTCATAGGGCGGCTCGCGGAATGCAAGCCCGCCGCGCCACGCGCCGAGCAAATGGCCTCCTTCGGTCGCCGGATTCAAAGGCTGCTCGCTGTATTTCTCGAGCTGTCGTTGCTGTTCTTCGGCCGTAAACAGCGGCATGCCGACCACCACCAGCCGGCGCACCTGAGAACCCAGCTGATGCGCGATCTCGATGGCCTCGATGGATCCGGTATGTATGCCCAATAGGTCGATCGGGCCCTGCATTCCCGCCGCCTTCAGTCCATCGATGGTGGCGTGCGCATATTGTTCCAACGACAAAGCCCAAGGCGGAGCGTCGGAGAAACCGTAGCCCAGGCGATCCGGCGCGTGTGTCGGCCGTTCAAACTTCTCCTGGAATGCCTCCCACATTGCACCGGAGCGCGGCGACATGTGCAGCAGCACCACCGGCACGCCTCTGCCGTCGTGGCTGCGCAAATGCAGCTGGCCGAATCGAGTCGGATAGATACGGCGAATCATCTAGTGTGCATCCAGAAAAGCTTCCACGACCGGCGCGACCGATTCCGGCCGTTCAATATGCAGCATGTGTCCGGCATCGGCGATGCCGGCAAGTTCAACACCGGGATGCGCGGCGCGCAGTGCTTCCATCGTGCCGTCGGCGCCCAGCCGCTTCAAGTAATCCGATTCCCCGCCCGTTATCATCAACAAAGGGGCACGAATTTCGCGCCACGTGGCCTCCGCGTCTTCACGCTTGTAGATAATCGGGTTTACCCAGTGATGACGCGGATCCGCCGCCAGCCGCACCCGGCCATCCTCGTCCGGCACGCCCCAAACGCGCGCCACAAAGGCAGCGACTCCGGGAGCAAACCGCGGATAGCGGAATTGGATGATGGAGGCCAGTTGCTCGAAGGAATTGTAGTTCTTTTCCAGCGCCGGACTCTTGATCTGATCCAGCCATTTGCGCATGCGCTTCGGCGCGTCAGCTGCCGCCGTTCTTGGCAGGCCGAGCCCTTCGAGATTGATGACGCAGCGCACACGCTCGGGCCGAAGACCCGCGTAGAGATTGGCGATATTGCCGCCCATGCTGTGACCGACAAGGCGCGCCGGTGAATCGGGCGAAATCTGATCCATCAAGGCATCGAAGTCCCCGAGATAATCGGGAAAGCCATAGCCCTCTTGCGGCCATTCGCTGCGCCCAAAGCCGCGCCAATCCGGCGCGATCATGGGCAGGTTTTTTTTGAATGCATCGACCATGAACTGGAAGGTCTCACCGGCATCCAGCCAGCCATGGAGCAGGAATACCGGCGATACCGTTGCCGAGGGCGCAGGCCCCCAGCGCGTCAAATGCATCTTGAGTCCGCGTACCGTTAAGGTCTCATGCCGCGGCTGCCGCAGCGCTTGGTACGCCGTAACGCTATCCAATCAATACACGTAGTGCAGGCAGCAACCGATCAACGCGCCCATCAGACCGCCAATCGTACCGCCCACGGCGCCGCCGGCACCCGCGGCCTTACCCAATAGGTGTTGCGGTGGGTTCTGAGTGCCATCGTCGGGTATGACGGTACCGGGCCCGGTGCCACCCGGCGGAGGAGGAGGTGGAGGCGGAGGCGGCGGGTTCTTCGTTTCGTGGCCGTTTGACATGGGGTCCAACTCCTAGGTTTCGCCATCAGGCTCCGCTTTCATACACTCAAGCAGTACTCTGCCGCAAGGGCGCCGTCGTTTGCAGTGGCTATGCATCGGGGTGCATGCTCTAAAAATGATGGGAGACCGTATAGGACCGTATCGGGTACTGCGCACGCTGGGTGCCGGCGGGATGGGCGAAGTTTATCTGGCCGAGCGGGCCGATGCCCAATTCGAGCAGCAGGTTGCCATCAAAGTCGTCCACGGCGGCGCGCTTGCGGTGGGGATGCATTCGAGGCTGAAGGTGGAGCGCCAGATACTCGCTCAGCTCGATCATCCGAATATTGCGTATTTATTGGACGGCGGCGCTTTGCCGGACGGCAGCGCCTATATCGTCATGGAATACATCGACGGCATTGCCATCGATGCTTTTTGCGATTCGAATTGCCTGGACATCACCGCGCGCCTGAAGCTGTTCCAGACGGTGTGCGGCGCCGTCCACTACGCCCATCAGAACCTCATCGTTCACCGAGATCTCAAACCGTCGAATATTCTGGTAACCGGGGCGGGAGTACCCAAGCTGCTGGATTTCGGCATTGCGAAGTTGCTCGATGACCGGCAAGCAGCGCGACACACGCTCGCCGTCACCCAGGCAGACATTCGGGTGATGACCCCGGATCATGCCAGCCCTGAGCAGGTAAGAGGACAGGCCATCACCACCTCGAGCGACGTCTATGTCCTGGGCGTGCTGCTCTATAAATTATTGTGCGGGTCCGGTCCATTCTTCATCGCGTCCGCACGTCTCGCCGAGATCGAGCGCGCCATTTGCGAGAAAGATCCGCCGCCGCCCAGCGACATGGTCAGCACCAATGATTCACCGGAGTCTCGCGCAATTGCGCAAGACCGGACCAGCACTGCCAATCGTCTGCGCCGAACACTGAAAGGCGATCTGGACAACATTGTGCTGATGGCGATGCGCAAGGAGCCCGAGCGTCGGTACGCCTCGGCACAGCAAATGGCGAGTGATATTCAGCGCCATCTGGACGGCATGCCGGTCATCGCGCGCGGCGATACGCTGTCATACCGGTCCACAAAATTCGTGAGACGTCACTGGTTGCCCGTGGCAGCGAGTTTCAGTGCCGTACTGATCGTGCTGGCCTTTGCCACGACAACATACATGCAGTCCTTGCGTATTGCGGCGGAACGCGACCGAGCTGCGCAGCAACGCGAAAGGGCTGAGCATGAACGCGCCAGGGCCGAGGAAGTCTCGAACTTCCTGGTCAACCTGTTTAAGTTGTCGGATCCTAAAGAGAACCGGGGCAACCAGGTGACGGCCCGGGAGCTGTTGGATTCGGGCGCAAAGCGTCTGCAAACAGGCTTGCAGGACCAGCCGGAGACCAAGGCGGCTCTTTTGTCCACGGTTGGCACGGTATACGACAGCCTCGGGCAGTTTCAGGACGCGCTGCCGCTGCTGGATGAGTCGCTACAGCTTCAGGCCCGGTCGCAGGATCATTCGCGCGTGGAAACGCTATTGGAACTTGGACGCGCGCGTATGGGAGCGGGCGATCTCCCGGGCGCCGAAGCTCCTCTCCAGGAGGCGCTGCACATCGCTCAGCGCGACTCCGGTGCGACCAGCGTGCAAACCGGTCATTCGCTGTGGTCGCTTGGCATGCTTCGCTTTGAACAGGGCCGTAATGCCGAGGCGAAGGACTTGTACATCCACGGCCTCCGCATTCTGGAAAACAGCCAAGCGCCGCAAACCGACGTTTCAGCGGTGCTGAGCGATCTTGCGAAAGTCTACGTACTCGAACAGCAATGGGATCTGGCGAAACAAACCCACGAGCGGGCCTTGGACATCGATCGGCGCGTTCTCGGAGACGATCATCCGCGGGTGGCGTACCGGTTGGGAAATCTGGCGATCGTTGCGCAAAATATGGGGGATCTGAAACTGGCTGAGACGCTCTATCTCGAAGCGCTGAAACGCCAGCAACATATCTACGGCGACCGCCATCCCGAAACCGCCTCCGCGAAAGGCAACTACGGCTTGCTGCTGCAGCGCGAAGGGCGATTATCAGAGGCGGAACCGCTTTTGCGGGGCGCCCTGGCAGCTCGGCTTTCGTTGTATAGCCCCGATCACTTCATGGTTGGATATTGTCGCGTCAGCCTGGCCATTCTCCTCCACGACAAGGGTGACCTCGCCGGGTCGGAGAGTGAGTTTCGCCAAGCGCTCGCCATCTACGACAAATCGTTGCCGGACAATCACCAATATCGCGCCGCCTTGCTCATGCACTTCGCACGTCTGCTGGTGGATCGCAACAAAGCCGCGGAAGCACTCGTCGAAAGCGCTGAGTCCGTCAGGATCTGGACCGCGACCTCACCCGCGTCGAATCCTCAAACAGCGTTGGCTCACGCCATTCACGCCTATGCGCTCGAACACCTCGGTAAATCGAAAGCGGCAGCCGAGGAACTCGACGCCGCGGTGCCGGTGCTCGTCAAGGCGCGCGGCACGGATGATGCCGTGGTCCGCCGCGCGCAAAACTGGCTGAAAACGGCGGATCCCGACGCCGTTCAGACCGCCAGCACTTCCGTCACCGTGCACCGTCCTTAAGGCGGTTTCCCAAGCGGCGGCTCAGCCGCCCCGCCCAAGAATATCTTGTAGACCGGATTCTCCGTTTCTTCGGTGTAGGCGTACTGCAGCGCGTCGAGATGCAATAGAAAATCGGTGCGGGTTTCCGCGGGTATCTGGATGCCGGCCAGCACGCGGCCGTAGTCCGAGCCGTGATTGCGGTAGTGGAACAGGCTGATGTTCCAGCCGGCGCCGACGGCCCGGAGAAATTTCAGCAGCGCTCCGGGGCGCTCCGGGAACTCGAATCGATACAGCCGCTCATCGGCAAGTCCGCGCGCCTGCCCGCCCACCATGTAGCGCACGTGCAGCTTGGCCGTCTCATTGTCGGTCATGTCGCGAACGGTAAAGCCCGCCGCGGCGAGCGTGCCCAACAGCCCTTCACGCTCCGGCCTGCCCTGCGCGAGCGCGAGTCCCACGAAAATCTGCGCCGCGCGCAAATCTCCAAAGCGATAGTTGAACTCGGTGACGCTGCGATTGCCCAGCACTTCGCAGAATTTCAAGAACGATCCCGGCGCCTCGGGAATCTGCACCGCAAACAAGGCTTCACGTTGCGCGCCGATATCCGCGCGTTCCGCCACGTACCGGAGACGGTCGAAATTCATATTGGCACCGCAGTTGATCGCAATGAGCCGGCGTTCGGTGCAGTTCTCGCGCGCGACGTACTTTTTGATGCCGGCCACCGCCAGCGCGCCGGCGGGCTCCGAAATGGAGCGCGTGTCTTGAAAAATATCCTGAATCGCCGAGCAGATCTGGTCCGTGGTCACCAAGACGATTTCATCGACGTACTGGCGCGCCAGCCGGAATGTCTCCTCGCCCACCCGCCGCACCGCGACCCCATCGGCGAACATGCCCACACGGTCGAGGGTGACGCGTTTGCCGGCCCGCAGCGACTCGAACATGCCGGCCGCATCCTCCGGCTCGACGCCGATGATCTTGATGCGCGGGTACAAGGATTTAGCGTAAGCCGCGATTCCGGCAATCAAGCCGCCGCCGCCCACCGGCACGAAGATGGCATCGATTTCATCGCCGTGACGCTGACGCAGGATCTCCATGGCAATCGTGCCCTGGCCGGCGATGACATCGGGGTCATCGAAGGGATGCACGAAAACCAGGCCCCGCTGGCGGGCCAGTTCCGTCGCATGTTCGTACGCATGGTCGTAATCATCGCCGTGCAAAATGATCTCGCCGCCCAGGTCCGCGACCGCCTGTACTTTGATCTCGGGGGTCGTCAACGGCATGACGATCACCGCCGAAATGCCGCGTGTGCGCGCAGCGAGTGCAACCCCCTGCGCATGGTTGCCCGCCGAGGCGCAGATGACACCGCACTGCGCCCGGCTGGCGGACAATTGCGCAATCTTGTTGTAGGCACCGCGAATTTTGAACGAAAACACCGGCTGCAGGTCTTCTCGTTTGAACCAAACGTGATTGTTCAGCCGGCGCGACAGTTGCGGCGCGGCTTCCAACGGCGTCTCGACGGCAACATCGTAGACCTTGGATTTGAGAATGCGATCGACGTAGTTTTCTGCGGGCATGGGCGGCATCGCTTCACTTACTGGCGTGCCTACCTTAGCTGAAGCGTCCGTCCAGCGGTACAGCAGCCCATATTGTGAGACGTAGCACACCCCGGCGGGGCGCTTGCGCTCTCATGACGGATTAATTCGGTAACATAGGCATATGCACGCACTTAAGATCTGGTTTTTCGCCCTGTTGTTGAGCTCTCCGGCGGCCTTTGCACTCTCGGGCGACGCGGTGGCCACCGATAACGTCAAAGCGCGGCTGGTCAGTGAAGTCGATGGCGTCGGGCCCGGTCAAGTGTTCTGGGTCGCTCTGGAACTGAATATCCGCGATGGCTGGCACACCTATTGGCGCAATCCGGGCGATTCGGGTGAGCCGACCAAGCTGGCCTGGCAGCTTCCGGCAGGGTTCACGGCCGGCGACATCGTTTGGACCACGCCGCATCGCTTCGAGATCGCGCCCCTGGTCAATTACGGCTACGCCAAGCATGCCATGCACCTGGTGCAAATCACGGCGCCCAAGGATTTGAAGGCCGGCGCGCCCGTGAAGCTGGCGGCCAAGGCCAGCTGGCTGGTGTGCTCCGATGTGTGCATCCCCGAAGGCGCGGACTTGCAGTTGACCATGCCGGCCGGCGCTCAGGCGGGTGGCATCGATCCCAAGGAATTACCGCTTTTTACCGCGGCGCGCAACGAACTGCCCAGCGCGCAGCCGGCTGCGACCAGCGCCCGAATCGCGGGCGACCAGCTGGTCGTCAGCTTGGGCAGCGAATGGGGCGCCACGCTGCCGCAGATCAAGTCGCTCGCATTCTTTCCCTACGACGAGGGCGGCATTGAATATGCGACGCCGCAAAAGCTGACGCGCACCAAGGATGCGGTTGAGCTCTCCATGAAGGTCGGCTACAAGCCGCCCAAAGCCGGCGCCATCCGCGGCGTGCTGGTCGTTTCGCAACAAAACGGCACACAGACCGACACGGTTCCGATTGAGATCGCCGCCGACTATTCCGGCGCCGGCGCCGATCAAGTGAAGGCCGGCCCGAGCTTTGCGCCGCTGGCGCAAACCGATCGGCAACCGGAACACTCGCTCATTGTCTTGATGCTGCTCGCCATGCTGGGCGGCCTGATCTTGAATCTGATGCCCTGCGTATTTCCGGTGCTGTCCATCAAGGCCATCAGCGTGGTCGAACAGGCCAGGAAGCATCCGGGCATCGTGCGCATCAAGGGTTTGGTGTTTGCCGCGGGTGTCATCAGCTCGATGCTGGCCCTTGCGGCCGTGTTGCTGGGGCTGCGGGCCGGCGGGGAAGAAATAGGCTGGGGCTTCCAGCTGCAGTCGCCGCTGTTCGTCACGCTGTTGATTTATTTGCTGCTGGCGGTGGGGCTCAATCTATCCGGCGTCTTCGAATTCGGCAGCGGCCTGGCCGGCGTCGGCGACGGCCTCACTCACGGCGACGGCTATCGCGCGTCGTTTTTTACCGGCTTGCTCACCACCCTGGTGGCGACACCGTGCACCGCGCCGTTCATGGCGCCCGCGCTCGGCGCCGCACTCACCCAACCCGCGATCAACGCGCTGTGTATTTTCGCGGCATTGGGCATTGGCTTGTCACTGCCCTTCGTGCTGTTGTCCTTTGCACCGTGGATGCGCCGCGTGCTGCCGAAGCCCGGCGCGTGGATGGACACGCTGAAGCAGGTTTTCGCGTTTCCGATTTATGCATCGGCGGCTTGGCTGTTGTGGGTACTCTCACATGAGACCTCGTCATTTGGCTTGGGCGCCGCATTGGCAGGAACGGTGCTGATCGGCTTGGCCGCTTGGGCCTATCAGAAATCCAGTTCGAGTTCCGGCGGCGGCAAAGTCACGGTGCTGGTCACTGCCGCGGCAGCGCTGCTGCTGGCGATCATTTTGCCGATTCGCTTTGCCGATGTGGCCGCGGCTGCGTCGGCCGCGGGCGAATCGGCGCAATCCAAGGCCGGCGCGGATGAATGGCAACCCTACAGCGCGGCGCGCGTTGCCGAGCTTACGGCGGCCGGCCGTCCTCTGCTCGTCAATTTCACGGCGAGCTGGTGCCTGACCTGCCTCGTCAACGAGCGCAATGCGTTTTCGGATGCCGCCGTGCAAGAAATCTTTCGTGACAAGAAAGTGACATTGATGAAGGGAGATTGGACCAATCGCGACCCCGCCATCACGCATGCCTTGGCCGCATTCGGGCGCGCCGGCGTACCCTTGTATGTGGTCTACAATTCGAGACCAGGATCCACAGAACCGCTGGTTCTGCCGCAGCTGCTCACCGCCGGCGTCGTACAGAGCGCGTTTGCAGACGCGCCTGCAAAATGATCGCGAGGTGTGCTTGAATGGGCCGTGGATAACGCCACAACAATCTCTGTTATCGACTTTCGCCGCCAAACCATGGTGCTGCATTGGCATGCCCTCGGCGGTACATGGACGGCCTGCGACACGCCGCCGTCGCTCGTTCATGGCATTGCGTTGATCCGCCCTACCGGCCCCAATATCTGTTTATACGGCCAGGGAGGACGCTTGCGGTTGCAAGTCGGCCCCAACCAATATGCGCTGCAGGAAAATTCGCCGCGCATCAGCTGCACCCGCGGACTCGCGAGCTTCGGATTCCGCCGCCGCTTCACGGTGAAATCAAGCACCGGCGGCGTGCTGTTCAGCCATTCCTACTGGACCAATCAGGGCCGGGATTTCTACCGTTGGCTGGCCGACAAGGCCGAAGATCCTGATTGGCGCATCAGCTGCGGGCGGCAATGGTCGGAGGGCGTCTCGTCCGCGGCATTGCGGCCGCACTAGCGCCGGCACCGTCAATTTGACGGGTGGTGCGCATGGCCTGGGGGATGGGAAGCTTCAAGGGAACGAAAGAGCGCAGTTCCCTTGAAGCTTCCCATCCCTCAGTCCTTTCTCGCCGGACCGCCAACATTACGGCGCAGAGGACGAGCTCCGAAGTGCCATCCTCGTTCGTGTGGCCTCATTCGCACTAGTCGCCCACTCGTCGGCTGGAAAATCGAATGTCGTCCAACACCCGCCAGTAGCATCGGCACCGTGATGTTGACCGGTTCGAGCACCCCATCAGGGAGGGCAAGAAGCCTCGCGGCAACTGCTTCTTCTCGTTGCCGCGAGGCTTCTTCCCTCCCTGGCGAGCGCTACACCACCCGGTCAAAATCGCAGTGCCGCGGCACTAGCGGATCAAGCCCGAAAGTTCCTCCGGCGTCAAATGACGCCACTGCCCCGGCTTCAAGTCCCCCAAGTGAATGTTCATGATTCGCACGCGCTGCAGCCGCTGTGCCTTGTATCCGAGGGCAGAGCACATGCGGCGAATTTGCCGATTCAGTCCTTGGGTGAGAATGATGCGGAAGGATTGCGCATCGATGCGGATGACTTTGCTGGGTTTGGTCAGCTCGCCCATGATTTTCACGCCGTCGGCCATCATGCGCAGCGCCAGGTCGGTGATGGGACGATCCACCGTCACCACGTATTCCTTTTCATGATTGTTCTCCGAACGCAGGATCTCGTTGACGATGTCGCCGTTGTTCGTCAGCAGTATCAAACCCTCGGAGTCCCGATCCAAGCGGCCGACGGGAAAAATCCGCTCCGGATATCCGATGTGCTCGATGATGTTGTCTTCAATGTGAGTCTCGGTGGTGCAGATAATGCCGACCGGTTTGTTGAGGGCAATGTAGGTTTGCTTTTTCTTGACGCCGATCAATTCGCCGTCAATACGGACTTCGTCGCCGTCCGCCACTTGGGTGCCCAGCACGGCAGGTTGGCCGTTGCACGTCACGCGGCCCGCTTCGATCCACTTGTCCGCCTCGCGGCGCGAACACACGCCCGTTTCGCTGATGTACTTGTTGAGCCGCACGGCGAAACTCAATGAGGGATGGTCAGGAACGCGCCGATCTCTTTTGCCAGTGTTTTCGGCGCGACTTCGAACAGGTCATCCGCGTAGTCGGCACTATCGATGAACTTTCCGTTCGGCAGCGCCGCTTTTGCCTTGGCAAGGCCGTCGGCGGTTTCCACCCCGGTCCTCATCACCAGAGCGTGCTGCTTCACCGTCGGCAATCGGTGGGCAACCGGAATTCCCACCAACACCAGCCGCCGCACGAGTTCCGGACGGGTGGCGGCAAGGTCCAGCGCGACCATGGCAGCGTCGTGGACTCCCAGCAGGTCGATTTGCCGCAGCCGCAGGTCGTGCGCCAGGTCTGACATGGCGCCGGCGGCATCGGCCGCACTGGGCGCGGGCGCGGGATCGGATTCTCCGAGACCCGGCAGATCCGGCGCATACACCGACCGTACATCCGCGATCTCGGGCAGGAATCGCGTGAACATGCGGCTGGAACTCTGATCGGAGTGCAAGCAGAACAGCGTCACCTGCTCATCGAATCCGCCGGTGGTTGGAAAGGCCGTGCGCACATGCAGCTGCCCGAATCTACAGTCAAAATAAGCGCGTCGAGTGCGCACCTCCAGAACCTGCGCCGTCAATTTGGGCTTGGGCACTGCTGTTTATCCTCCGCTTTGAGCTGGATTTACCGGCCGTCAAGGATACTCGAACCCGACGGTCCCGCTGGAATCGGCTGCAATTGTTGTTGTTTTTAAGCTACATTAAATTTCACACTTCTTTGCAATAGGGCTAGCTTCGGTGACGGCGCGAGGCTAGAGTGTTGCTCGGACGCAATTGGGCTTAAAGGGAAACAAAAAGACCGATCATCGTCGGGCGCTACTGCAATAAAGCGCTGCGAGAGGCATGGGGACTTGAAAGCCGGGCTTTAGGCCCGGCTTTTTTATGGCCGCAATCGGTTATGGCGGCAATCGGTCCCACGCGCGCGACAGGGTGAAACCGTTCGAACGGCCGCCTTTGAAACTCACTTCCTCGACGAGTCGCTGACCATCTTCTGAAATGCTGTAGTGCTCCTCGAACGCAGGACGGTCCTCGTCCCGATCACTGCCACGCACGATCAATGTCTTGTCGAACCAACCGCAGCTAGGCGGCGGTGTATCGCGACGCGCAGGCAAAGGAGCGTCGCGGTCCGATGAGCTGCTGCGATGTCGCGGGACTTTTTTCGCGTCGCCGGGCTGGCAGATGCGGTTCTTGCCCTCTGAGGTAAATGCAACGACACCGCCCACCTGCTTGATCTCCAGGTGCTTGCCCGGGAAGCGCACGGCCTCGGACAGCGCACCTATGGGCGGCGTGGCGGGAGCGAACGCGGGATAGCCCACGCCCGGCGAGCCTCCGCGCCCACCTCGCCCGCCGCGTCCGCCTGAACTGCCGCTATCTCCCGCGCGGGCGGCAGACTGGCTGTTGGCGGTTTGCAGCAGATGCAGGGGATCGTCGCTGTCGGCCTCATTCAATTTCCAACGGCCGGTCAAATCCACGCCGGATGGCGGCGTCAAGCGTAAGCCATCGCCGGCGCAAGCGCTCAAGACAATGATAGCCGTCAGGATGGCGCTGCGCATGAATGAACCCCCTTCGAGGGGGAATCTTATCTTGAAATCAGCCGAGTTGCGCTCGCTCAGGAGGCTGTAGACAGGCGCCTTGCCGCTCGCAGATCGTTCGGCCCGCATATCCAGACGCGGCCCTCAAAGGGTTGAAAGCAAACGCGCACGCCTTCGGTGCGGCGCATGGTTCGCGATCCACAGGCAATTTTGCCGTCGGCGAGATCGGCCTGGATTAGATCCACCAGGGAAGCGCTGGGTTCGCCGGCATCGGTGGGCGGCAACGCGTGCGCCAGAATGCGCGCCTGAACCTCGTCGCGGCGCGTGGTGTTGCCGAGTACCGCACGCTTGAATTTGTCGAGCACCACCAAAACGGAACTCAAAGTGTTGTCGGTCACATCGCTGGGACGCCCGGTGCCGCCCATGAATTTCAAGTGCAGCAAGCCGCCCACGCCCCGCCCCTCATCGTGCAGGCAAAGCGCCAGGGCCCCATGCAAATCGGCGATCATGAGCATGGGCTCGGGCGAGACATGATAGGTGTCCGGTGCGACCGAGACTTCCGTGAGATCTTTAGCCAAATGGGGACCCTGTGTTACCCCCACGATGCTGCGCCGAAGCCAAGCTTCGCTCTGCCAAGCAAATCACGGTTTTTACCTATTACAGAAGGAACTGTTGCGCGGATTGACAAGGATCGGCGGTCACTGACAAGGTTCGGCAGTCATAAGCTCATGTCCCGCAGTAATTGGCCGAATCGAGGGTCCGCGCAGTATGGTGACGGACGATGTATCGGTACGACCTCACTGACCGCACTCTCGTGCAGGAGCGGGTTGCGCAGTTTCGCGACCAAACCCGCCGGTTCCTCGCGGGTTCTTTGAGCGAGGACGAATTTCGTCATCTGCGCCTGCGCAACGGTCTGTACATCCAACGACACGCTCCGATGCTGCGCGTCGCCATTCCTTACGGATTGCTGTCTGCGACGCAGCTGCGCACGCTGGCGAGCATTGCGCGCCGCTACGACCGCGGCTATGGGCATTTCACCACCCGGCAAAACATTCAGTACAACTGGCCCCAACTCGAAACGGTGCCGGATATTTTGGCGGAACTTGCCGAGGTCGAGATGCATGCCATCCAGACCAGCGGCAATTGCATTCGCAACATCACCTCGGATCACCTGGCCGGCGTCACGCCCCATGAGCTCGAGGACCCGCGGCCCTGGTGCGAGATCATCCGTCAATGGTCGAGCTTCCATCCCGAGTTCACCTATCTGCCCCGCAAGTTCAAGATAGCGGTCACCGGCGCTCCGCAAGACCGCGCCGCGTCACTGGTTCATGACGTCGGCGTGCATATCGTGCGCGGACCGAATGGCGAGCCCGGCTTTGAGATCCTGGCGGGCGGGGGCCTGGGGCGTACGCCCATTATCGGTCAGGTGGTGCGTGAATTCCTGCCGCGGGAGCACTTGCTGACCTACCTTACCGCGATCCTTCGCATCTACAACCTCGAGGGACGCCGCGACAATCTGACCAAGGCCCGCATCAAGATATTGGTGCGCTCGTTAGGGATTGAGGAATTCAGACGGCGCGTGGAAGCCGAGTGGGAACTGCTCCGCGACTTGGGTCCCCGGGTCGATGACGCGCAAATTGCCCGCATGCGTGGATTTTTCAATCCGCCCGCCTACTTGAAGCTGCCGAACTGCGAACCGGATCTAGGGAAAGAGACCGCCTTTCGCGCCTGGTACCGCTACAACACCGCGGCACACAAGGTGCCCGGCTACCGCGCCGTGTTCGTGTCGCTGAAAAAACCTGACATGCCGCCCGGGGATGCCACCGACAGCCAAATGGAATTGATCGCCGATCTTGCCGATCGCCATAGTTTCGGCGAGGTGCGCGTCACCCATACCCAGAATTTACTGCTGGCCGATGTCGAACAGCGCAAGACCTACGAGCTGTGGCAGACGCTCGCGAGCGCCGGACTCGCGACGCCGAACATCGGAACGCTGACCGACATGATTTGTTGCCCGGGGCTGGACTTCTGCAGTCTTGCCAATGCCGGCTCCATCGATGTCGCCAAACTCATCAACGAGCGCTTTGACGACTATGATTATATTTATGATCTCGGTGAGATCGACGTCAAGATGTCCGGCTGCATGAATGCCTGCGGCCACCATCATGTCGGCAATATCGGGATTCTCGGCGTGGATAAGGGCGGCGAGGAGTGGTATCAGATCACCATCGGCGGCGCGGCGGGCGCTGACGCTTCCTTGGGGTCGGTGATCGGTCCGTCGGTGGCGAAGACACAGGTGCCGGAAACGATTGCGCGGCTCTTGGATGTGTATGTGGAGCAGCGGCAGCCGGAAGAGCGCTTCCTCGATACCGTGCGTCGCCTCGGCGTGAAACCATTTAAGGAACGAGTATATGCCGCGCCGATTGCTGCGTGATCGTCAGATCGTCATCGACGAGTGGCTGTACGTTGCCGAGGCGGCGGCTGACGCGAGCGCGCCGCTCATTATGACTTTCGATCAGTGGCAGCTGGAGCCCGACACTTGGACCGGGCGCGGCAGCCCCTTGGGCGTGGTGCTCTCTCCTGCCCACCACGTCGAACGGCTCGCGCCGGACCTGAAGTATTTCTCGCTCATCGCTGCGGAGTTTTCCGGGCCGGGCGAAGGACGCGGCTACACGCAAGCGCTATTGCTGCGCGAGCGCTGGAATTTCAAGGGCGAATTGCGCGCCACGGGCTATGTGCGCCGCGATCAATTGTTTTTCATGGCGCGCTGCGGTTTCAACAGCTTCGAGTTGCCCGAACCGGACCTCGAGAGCGCCTATACGGCATTCTCGACGTTCAGCGCCGCCTACCAGCCGTCGAATGACTCAGGGTTGGCTGTCAAGCTGCGTCGGGATATACCTGCCAGCGCCTGAAGCGCAGGCCGACTTTTTGGCCGATGCTGAAGCGCTCGGCCTCGAACCGTTCATTGCTGATTTCCGCCTCGAGCGGCTCATGGATCGGTTGACCGGCGGCGCACAGATCCAGGCGCACGATGGGTCCAATGACGCGCACGGCGACCACGGTTGCGGGCCAACCGGAGGCCGCAGGGCCGATTTCAATCTCATGCGGACGGATCAGCGCGATGTTTTTCGTGCTGCCCGTCTGCACCTCGGCGGCCGCGGAAATATCGATGGGCCCGACATAGGCGCGTCCGTCGCGAAACAGAACCGGCAGCTCGTTGACCTGACCTAGGAAACGGTGCACGAAGGCTGATTTCGGCATGTCATAAATCTCGCCGGGAATGCCGACCTGTTCGATCCGGCCTCGATTCAACACCACCACGGTGTCCGCCACTTCGATGGCCTCCTGCTGATCGTGCGTGACGATGATGCTGGTAAAGTGCAATTCATCATGCAGGCGGCGCAGCCAGCGCCGCAGTTCATGGCGTACTTGGCTGTCCAATGCGCCGAAAGGCTCGTCCAGCAGCAGCACCTGGGGGTCGATTGCCATCGCGCGAGCCAGCGCCACGCGCTGCCGCTGGCCGCCGGAGAGCTGCGCAGGAAAGCGGTCACGCGCCCAACTCAGCTGCACCAGGGCCAGCAAGTCTTGCACCTTCTTGCGAATGTCCGCCGCCGCGGGCCGCTCGCGACGGCGCTTCACTTTCAGTCCGAACGCAACATTCTCGAACACCGTCATGTGGCGAAACAGTGCGTACTGTTGGAAGACGAATCCGACCTTGCGATCGCCGATGGGCCACAGGGTTGCATCCTGGCCGTCGAACAGCACCTGCCCCTCGTCCGGCGTCTCCAGTCCGCCGATGATTCGCAGCAGCGTCGTTTTGCCGGAGCCCGAGGGGCCGAGCAGGGCCATCAAGGCACCCGTGGCAACATCGAGATCAATGTTTTCGACGGCGGCATATTCGCCGAATTGCTTGGTTACGCCGCGTAGTGCGATGCTCATGTATTTACTCTCCTGGTCCTATCGCGCGGCCTGCGGGCCGCGTGGCGCAGCTCAGGCTGACGCCATTCAAGAATGCTTTTACCCGCCAGCGTCAGCAGCGCCAGCAGCGCCAGCAGCGACGCCACCGCGAAGGCCGCGGTGTAGTTGTACTCGTTGTAGAGAATCTCGACGTGCAGGGGCATGGTATTGGTCACGCCGCGAATGTGTCCGGAGACCACCGAAACGGCCCCGAACTCGCCCATGGCCCGGGCGTTGCACAGCAGAACCCCGTACAGCAGGCCCCAGCGGATATTGGGCAGCGTGACGCGCCAGAATGTCTGCCAGCCGGTGGCGCCGAGCGACAGCGCGGTTTCCTCGTCATCCTTGCCCTGTGCCTGCATCACCGGGATCAGTTCACGGGCGATGAAGGGAAACGTGACGAAGATGGTGGCCAGCACGATACCGGGCACGGCGAATACCACCCGTATGTGATGGGCCCTCAAGAATCCGCCGAACCAGCCATGCGTGCCGAACACCAAAATGAAAATCATGCCGGCGATGACCGGCGAGACCGCAAACGGCAGGTCGATCAGTGTGATCAATGCGCTCTTGCCGCGAAAATCGAATTTGGCGACCGCCCATGCGGCAGCCACGCCGAAAATGAGATTCAAAGGGACGGCGATCCCGGCCACCAGCAGCGTGAGCTTGACCGCGGCCCATGCCATGGGTTGAGAGATCGCGATGTAGTACGCGCCGAAGCCCTTGGCCAGCGCCTGGGCAAAAACAGCCAGCAACGGCAGCACCAGGAACAAGCCGAGAAACAGCAGCGCCGTGACGATCAGCAACAACCGGCCCATCAGCGCTCACCGTGCCTGGTCGAAGCCCAATTTTGCAAGGCGTTGATTCCAAACATCAGCGCGAACGACAGCACCAGCATGACCACCGCGATGGCCGTGGCGCCGGCGTAGTCGTATTGCTCCAATTTGCCGACGATCAGCAACGGGGCAATTTCGGAGCGCATCGGCATATTGCCTGCGATGAAAATCACCGAGCCGTATTCTCCGACCGCGCGCGCAAACGCCAGCGCGAAGCCGGTGAGCAGCGCCGGCCACAAGGCCGGGAAAATCACGCGGCAGAAGGCCTGCACGGCAGAGGCGCCCAAGGACGCGGCGGCCTGCTCCACCTCCTTGTCGAGCTCCTCGAGCACCGGCTGCAGCGTGCGCACCACGAAGGGCAGGCCGATGAAGGTCAGCGCCACGACGATTCCCAATGGCGTGAAGGCCACGCTGATGCCCAATGGCGCAAGCCGAGCCCCGATCCAGCCGTTGGGGGCATACAGCGCCGTCAAGGCAATTCCCGCCACGGCGGTGGGCAAGGCGAACGGCAAGTCCACCATGGCGTCGATGAATCGCTTGAAGGGAAAGGTGTAGCGAACCAGCACCCAGGAAACGATGAGTCCGAACAACACGTTGATCGATGCGGCGATCAGCGAGGCTCCGAAGCTCAATCGCAGGGACGCCAGTACCCGCGGGGCCGTCACCACCTCCCAGAAATGACCCCACCCTCCACTCAAGCTGCGAATAAAGACGGCGCAGAGTGGAATCAATACCAGCAGGCAGAGATACAGCATGGTGTATCCCAACGTGAGTCCGAAGCCCGGCAGGATACCCCGAGGCTTGCGTCCCTTAAGTGCCACTGACGCAGTGGTTGCCATAGATTCCCGGAAGCCTACCGGCCCTATCGGCCGTAGATCCTGTCGAAGGTACCATGGTCGGCGAAATGTGTGGCCTGCGCCTTGGTCCAGCCGCCGAATATCGCATCGACGGTGAGCAGCAGCGGAATGTTTTGAAATTGGTTGGCGTACTTGGCTGCCATCGCAGGATCGCGCGGCCGGTAAAAATGCTTTGCCGCGATCTCTTGTCCCTGCGGGGAATACAGGTACGCCAGATATCCCTCGGCCGCCTTGCGCGTGCCATGCTCGTCGACGTTTTGATCCACAACACTGACCGGCGGTTCGGCGAGGATGCTGACTGAAGGGGCGACGATATCGAACTTGTGGGGGCCCAACTCCTTCACCGCCAGGTATGCCTCGTTCTCCCAGGCGAGCAAGACATCCCCGATACCGCGTTCGACAAACGTCACCGTGGCGCCGCGCGCGCCGGAATCGAGCACCGGCACGTTGTGATAGAGTTTTTTCACAAAGGCTTCGGCGGTCGCGTCGCTGCCGCCCGGCTGTTTCAGCGCCCATGCCCATGCCGCCAGATAATTCCAGCGCGCGCCGCCGGAGGTTTTTGGGCTCGGTGTGATCACCTGAACATCCGGCCGCACCAGATCGCTCCAGTCACGAATATTTTTGGGGTTCCCCTTGCGCACCAGAAAGACAATGGTGGAGGTGTACGGCGCGCTGTTGTTCGGCAGCCGTTTCTGCCAGTTGGAGGGGATCATGCGCCCCTGTAGGGCGAGGGCGTCGATATCGTAGGCCAATGCGAGGGTGACCACATCGGCCTCGAGGCCGTCGATCACCGAGCGCGCCTGCTTTCCTGAGCCACCGTGGCTTTGATTGACGATCACGGTGTCGCCGGTCTTGCTGTTCCAATACACGGCGAACGCTTTGTTGAACTCCTCATAGAGCTCGCGCGTCGGATCATAGGAGACATTCAGCAGTTTGACGGTGGCCGCCTGCGATGCCGTGCCCGCAGCCAGCCCGAGAATCAGCAGGGCGCTTGCAACCATTGCCGAGGTTGCGCGCGCCTGCCTGGGTATTCCGCGTGACCCTGACATCGTTCAGAACGCCACTTGGAATCGCGTGAATACCGCGCTTTCATCCGCGCGATCTTTGCCATCCGGCGCGCCGCCGTCGAAATTCGTCCTGGTGTAATCAAGATACCAAGCGACGTTCTGGGTCAGATACCAATTCAATCCCAGGGTCCAGGCCGTCGCCTCGCGCGCCTGGGCGCTGGGATCGGCAAACCAATCCGCGGCGGTGCCGGCCGGCGTGAAAAACGTCGCGGAATCCAGTTTCAATTGACTGACGCGCGCCGCGAACTCGAGCGCGCCCCAGCCTGGCTGGTCGAGCGCAAAGGGCCGCTTGGGCACTACCGTCCCGAATGTCGCGTCATCATCGGTCATCAGAAAGGTTGTCCCCACCTGCCAACTCTGCGGCTTTAAGCGAGCGCGGCGCGTCAGCGCGTTTGCGCCGGCGCCGAAGGTGCGCGACACGTCTTGCGATTCACTGACGTACTCGGTGAGCAACCCGAAGCGCTTGTAGTAATAGTATGCCTGAGGCGATATGCGCAGGCGTTCGCCGTTCGCAATCGTCGCGCCGGCCGCCGCCGTGGCGGCATCGTAGCTGAAGAAGCTGCGCTGGGTTTCAGTCTTGTAGGACGTCAGCAGCGTGTTGGCTGCGCTGCCCGCTTGATTGGCGTAGCTGACCGCAATTCCCGCACCCAAGTAGCGCAACACCGAGTCAGTACGGAGGAATGGCTGCGCGAACAATCTCGCCACCCAGTCCTTTTTGTCGTTGTTGTCGACATCGGGCGTGCTGTTCGCATCGGTGCTGGTGCCGTCCGCCACGCCGTCGAAATAACCGACTTGATAGGTCAGCGTGCCGGTCGGAAAAATATAGGTTCCCGAGACCTGCAGTCCGAGATCGCGATTCGGCACCAGATCGCTGGGCAGACCCAATTCGATGAATCGATTGTTGGGCGTCAACTGCAACCGCTCGAGGCCAAACGGCTCCTTGAATTTGCCCGCGGTCACGACGAATAAAGGATTCAAACGCGCGGCGACGAATGCATCTTGAATGACGGTCTTGCCGCCGGCGAAATCCGGATTGAAGCGAAAGTCGAAGATATTCGCGAATGTGCCTTCGAGGATGGGCCGCGCGCGGCGCAACAGCCAGGTACTGCGCGAGCCGTCCGGCGTCAATTCGTCGTTGTAAAAGCGCCCGTCGAAATCGAACTCGCCGTGGAAGCGAATCTGATTCGCGCCGTCCGCCGACTGGAAAGAGAATCCGCCGGGACCTGCGAAAATTTGCGGGCTGGACTGGGTGGCGGATCCCGCCTGCTGCACCGTCACCGGGTGCTGCGCCGCGGTTGCAGCGGTTGCAGGCGCCTGCGCGCCGGTTGCAGGCGCCTGCGCGCCGGTTGCAGGCGCCTGCGCGCCGGTTGCGGCTGTCTGCGTGCCGGTTGCGGCTGTCTGCGCGACTGCCGGCGGCGGAGCCGTTGCTGTTTCACCCGCGGTTGCGGGCTGCGCCGTGTCCGCGGACTGCGCCCGCTGTGCCGGCGCGGGTTGACGCTGCGATTGCAGCAACGCTGCTATCGCCTGTTGCTGCGCCTCCAATTTCTGCTCGAGTATGGCAATGCGCCGCTCCAGCTCCTCGGTGGTGGGTTTTTTCCCATCGGGGCCGGGTTCATCCGCTGCGGCGGCTCGCGCCGTCGAGCCCAATAAGACTGCCATCAGCGCCAACGCGAACCAAAAGTATTCGCGCGCGAAGCGTCTCCCTTGCCTGCCCATCGGTTTACCCACCTGAAGTTGCCGCAACGTCGGCGGGTAATCAGGCTAGCGGGCGGCGGCGGTTACCTGAACTACCGTCCCGTCATCTGCATATGCGATCACGGCATGTCGCGCAACGGAATCACCAGATCCTTCAGAATCTTGTCGACTTCTTCTTGGGTGTCGAGTTTTTCGACCTCGCGGACCAGTTTGCGGGGCAAGTGAGGCGCCAGCAGCTCGATGAATTCATACATATAGGCGCGCAGCAGCGCGCTGCGGCGAAATCCAATCCAGGTGGTATGGCCCTCGAACAGGTGAGAGGCATCCAGCACCACCAAATCGGCATCGGCCACGGGATCCATCGCCAGGCGGGCCAGGATGCCTACTCCCAACCCGATGCGCACATAGGTCTTGATCACGTCCGAATCTCGCGCGGTCAATGCCACATCCAAGGACAGGCCGGCCGTTTCGAACAGGGCAGGCAGCGACGATCGACCGGAGAAACTGAACACGTAGGTCACGATCGGGTATTCAGCCAACTTCTTGAGCGTCAGCTTTCCCGCGGATGCCAGCGGGTGGCCGCGCGGCACGACCACCGCCCGATGCCAGTGGTACACGGGCAGGCGCACCAAGTGCGGAAATAACTCCTCCGAGCCGGTGGCAATCGCGAAATCGACCCGATCGCGCGCGACCATTTCCGCGATCTGTTCCGACGTGCCCTGATGCAGGTGCAGGCGCACCTTGGGATACTTGATCCGAAACTCGCGAATCACCTGCGGCAGAACGTAGCGGGCCTGCGTGTGCGTCGTGGCGATCGACAGCGTGCCGCCGTCGGCTTTGCGCAGCTCCGCCGAGGTGCGGCGGATATTTTGCATTTCACGCAAGATGCTGCTCGCGCGCGAAATGATCTCCTCGCCCGCGGCGGTGGTGCGCGTGAGCGCCCGGCCCTCGCGCTCGAACAGTTGAAAACCGAGTTCTTCCTCCAGCAGTTTGAGCTGGCGGCTGACGCCGGGCTGCGAGGTATGCAGTTGCCGCGCGGCGGCGGTGATGTTCAATCCGTTTTCGTGGACCGCTACGAGGTAGCGCAATTGCTGGAATTTCATCAGTCCATCCGGCTTTGAAGCTTTAAGTTAAGTTTTGCCGCCCCATGCTCGCAGCATAATGGTTTAAGGCGCATCACGAACAGGCATGTACTCATGCTTCGGAGTTCGTTTTGCGAAACCGACGCTCGTCCTATAGTCCTACCATGTTCGAACTCTCGAAAGCATTGCAGGCACGCGTACAGGACAGCGTTTCGCAACTTCAGTCGGCGCTCACAGAGTTCAAAAATGTGTGCTATGCCAATAGCTTAGGCCCGGAGTCGATGGTCCTCACCGATCTCATTTGGGGATCCGCGCCGGGAACGCAAACGGCGGCGCCGTCCGCGGCCGCCCTGTCCGAGATTGAGATTTTCAGCATCGACACCGGACGCCTCTACCCCGAGACGTACGATCTGATCGAGCGCGTGCAACAGCGCTATGGTCGAGCGCTGCGCTTCTACTATCCCGAAGCAACCGATCTGGAGGGCTGGGTTGGTGCGAACGGCATCAACGGATTTCGGGATGGCATCGATCAGCGTCGCGGATGCTGCGCCGTTCGCAAAGTAGAGCCGTTTCGGCGCGCCGTTTCCGGCCGCGGCGCATGGATCACCGGCATCCGGCGCAGCCAGTCAGCCGGCCGCGCCACCGCAGCGCCTGTGGCCTGGGACGGCGAATACGGCCTGCACAAGATCAGTCCGCTGCTCGAGTGGACCGAGAAGGAAGTTTGGGAGTACATCCGGCGCAAGCGGTTGCCCTACAACACGTTGCATGACAAGGGGTTCCCCAGCATTGGCTGCGCGCCCTGCACGCGCGCCGTGCAGCCCGGCGATGACCAGCGTTCGGGGCGGTGGTGGTGGGAGCGCAGCGAGTCGCGCGAGTGCGGCCTGCATCCGGGTCGCCAGGTAGAATTCTCGAAATGAACTACTTTCCGGTTTTCTTCGATCTCACCGCCCTCAAGGTGCTCGTGGTCGGCGGCGGCGAGGTGGCGCTGCGTAAAGTGGCGCTGCTCGAACGCAGCGGCGCACTCATCACCTTGGTTGCGCCTGACGTGCACCCGGACCTGCAAGCGCGCGCCGCAACCGGCAAGATCAATTTAACCGTTCGCGAATTCGTTCCCCAGGATCTTGACGGCGCGCGGCTGGTCATCGTCGCGACCTCGCGCCGCGCGGTGAATCGCTGGATCGCAGCTTTGAGCGAAGCGCGCGGCATCCCGGTGAACGTCGTCGATGACCGCGAAGCCTCGCGTTTCATCGTTCCCGCCATCATCGATCGGGATCCGGTACTGGTGGCAATTTCGACGGCAGGCACATCACCGGTATTGGCCCGCCGCTTGCGCGAACGGCTGGAAGCCGTGATTCCGAAAAAAATCGGTGAACTGGCCTCCTGGCTTCGGGCCCTGCGGCACAGCGCGCGCCGGCGATTGCGCGATACGGACGAGCGGCGGCGCTTCTTCGAAAACATCGTGGACGGTGCTGCGGCCCGGCGTTTCATCGAAGGCGACGCTCGCGGTGCGCAGGCCATCGCGCAACAGTTGTTGGCAAGAACCTCGACCGCTCCGCGCAGCGCAGGTGAGGTAGCGCTGGTCGGCGCAGGACCGGGTGATCCGGAACTGCTCACTTTAAAGGCGCTGCGGGCGCTGCAAGACGCCGACGTCATTTTGCACGATCGCCTCGTGCCCGAGAGCCTGCTGGACATGGCGCGGCGTGACGCGACGCGAATCAGCGTGGGCAAAGCCGCCGGCGGCATCGGCAGTACGCAAGAAGAGATCAACGCGCTGCTCATCGAGCATGCCGCTCAAGGCAAACGCGTGGTGCGCTTGAAGGGCGGCGACCCGTTCATCTTCGGCCGTGGCGGCGAAGAATTGGAGGCGTTGGCCAAGGCGCAGATCAGCTTTTCAGTGATCCCCGGCGTGACCGCCGCGGCCGGATGCGCCGCTTACGCCGGCATACCGTTGACCCATCGGGACTACGCGCACAGCGTCACGTTCGTGACCGGGCACGCGGATAAGGACGGGCGCGAACCCGATTGGCGGGCACTGGCCAAGCCCGGCATCACCGCCGTGTTCTATATGGGCCTGGCGCGGGTTGAACAGATCGCGGGCCGGCTCGTGGCGCATGGCGCTGCCGCCACCTTGCCGGCCGCCGTCATTGCCCAGGGCACGTTGCAGGCTCAGCGCGTCATTACCGGAACGCTGGCCACCATCGCAGATGCTGCGGCCGCGGCGAATGTTCAGTCCCCGGCGCTGTTGGTGGTGGGGGAAGTCGTTTCCTTGCGCGCTTCGCTCGCCTGGTTCAATACCGCCGCGCCGCTCGAAGTGTCCCGATCGGCGTGATCGCCGCTGCGATCGGCGATCGCTCTCAAGAGACCGCTGCGAGAAACCCCCGTTCCGCCACCCACGCCGGATTGAACAACCGCGACTGATACTTCGCGCCGCCGTCGCATAGGATGGTGACGATGGTATGGCCGGGCCCCATTTGTTTCGCCAGGGTGACTGCGGCGGCCACATTGATGCCGGCTGTGCTGCCCAACAACAAGCCCTCTTCGCGCAGCAGCCGGTACACGAAACGCATGGTCTCGGCATCCGCTATGCGCAGCGCATCGTCGATCGGCGCGCCTTCGAGATTGGCCGTCACGCGCCCCGTGCCGATGCCCTCGGTAATCGATGAGCCGCCGTCGGTTTTCAGTTCGCCGTCTTTGACGTAGTGGTACAACGCGCTGCCCGGAGGATCGACCAGCACGATCCGCACCGCGGCGGACTTGAGTTTCAGATATCGAGCAATGCCCGCCAGCGTGCCGCCGGTGCCCGTCGAGGCGCAGAAGGCGTCGATTTTTCCACGCGTGTCGCGCCACAGCTCAGGTCCGGTGGACTCGAAATGCGCGTCGCGATTCGCCGTGTTGTCGAATTGATTGGCCCAAATGGCGCCGGGCAATTCTTGAGCCAGGCGGCCGGCCACTTTTTGGTACTGATTCGGATTGCTGTAGGGCACCGCCGGGACTTTGCGCAGCTGCGCGCCCAGGGCTTCGATGATCTGATACTTCTCGGCGGCCTGATTGTCGGGCATGACGATCACGCACCGGTAGCCCCGCGCATTGCACACGTGCGCAAGACCGATGCCGGTGTTGCCGGCCGTGCCCTCCACCACGGTGCCGCCCGGTTTCAACGTACCGCGGCGTTCAGCATCCAGCACTATCCACTTCGCCGCCCGATCCTTCACCGACCCGCCGGGATTCATGAACTCGGCCTTTCCCAATATCTCGCAGCCCGTCTCTTCGCTGAAGGCCCGCAGCCGGATCAATGGCGTGTTACCGATTGAATCGGTAAATCCATTTTTGACGTTCGTCAATGCGATGGCTCGAGCCGGGGCATTGCATCAAAAGTCGTTGCCTTCAGCTCGCTGTTCATTTTGGCGACGTCCAACTCACCGGTCCACTTCGCCACGACCAGGGTGGCGACGCCGTTGCCGATCACATTGGTGAGCGAACGCGCCTCGGACATGAAGCGATCGATGCCTAGGATCAGGGCAAGGCCGGCGACCGGCAGCGTACCCGTCGCCGAGAGGGTGGCGGCCAGCACAATGAAGCCGCTGCCCGTCACGCCCGCGGCGCCTTTGGACGTCAGCAACAAAACGGCCAGCAGCGCGAGTTGCTGGAACAGATTCATCGGCGTATTCGTCGCCTGCGCGATGAACAGGGCCGCCATGGTCAAGTAGATCGAGGTGCCGTCGAGATTGAATGAGTAGCCGGCCGGGATGACCAGGCCCACCACCGGCTTGCTTGCGCCCAGTCTTTCGAGCTTCGCCATCATTCGCGGCAGCACGGTTTCCGACGACGATGTACCGAGCACGATGAGCAGCTCGTCTTTGATGTACTTGATATACCGCCAAATGCTGAAGCCGTGCAGGCGCGCGACGATCCCCAATGCCACGAAAATGAACGCCAGGCAGGTCGCATAGAAGCTGCCCATCAGCGCGCCCAAGGAGACCAGCGAGTGAAAACCGTACTTGCCGATGGTGAATGCCATCGCGCCGAACGCACCGATGGGCGCCAGCCGCATCACAACCCCGACGATCCAAAACATCACGTGGGAAAATGACTCGATGAAATTCACCATCACCGTGCCGCGGGCGCCGAGCTGCTGCAGAGCAAAGCCGAACAGAATGGCAATCAAGAGGATCTGCAGGATTTCGCCCCTGGCGAACGCATCCGCGAACTGGCTCGGAATGACGTTGAGCGCAAAGTCGGTCACGGACTGCAACTTGCCGGGGGCCGTGTAATCCTTGAGCGGTCCGGTATCCAAGGTGTGCGGATCAACGTTCATGCCGCTGCCGGGCCGCAACAAATTGACCACGACCAATCCCAAGATGAGCGAGACGGTGCTCATCACCTCGAAATAAATCAGGGCCAAGCCGCCGGTCTTGCCGACCTTTTTCATGTCTTCGACACCGGCAATGCCCATCACCACGGTGCAGAAGATCACCGGCGCAATCAGCATTTTGATGAGCTTGATAAAGCCGTCGCCCAAGGGCTTCATCTTGGCGCCGGTCTCGGGGTAGAAGTAACCGAGCAGCACGCCGATGGCGATGGCAACCAGGACCTGGAAATACAGCGAGCGGTATAGGTTTTTCACCCAGCGAATTTAAGCGATTCGCGGTCGCAAAGTCGCGGGATTTCAATAAAAGAATCCCCGGACGAGCCGGGGAATTTCAGTGGAACAGGTGCCGGGTAATAACCCTACACGTCCTTAAGTGGCAGATACGCCGCACAAAAGTGCCAAAACGCTCGACCTTGTTAGTGTCGTCCAGTGTTGCAAGTATGTAACGCTGGAAAAAAACACAAACCTGATTGTTCGTCAATGATAGGCGATAATTTAGATAAATCCAATAGTTAACGCGATTTAATTAGATTCTGCTGCGCTATGTCAAACGTGTTGTCAATTGGTGACAAAGCAACACTCAGGTCCATTCCGACGCCAATTTGCTTTTATGCATGCGTTGCTCCAAATTCGCGAAATCCACGAGGGTCGCTCTTGAAATATTTACACACGATGGTACGGGTGACGGACATCGAGCAATCGCTGCGCTTTTACCGCGACGCGCTCGGCCTCAAGGAATTATCGCGTAAAGACTATCCGCAAGGGCGCTACACCCTGGTTTTTTTGGCCGCTCCCGGCGACGAAGAGGCGCAGGTCGAACTGACGCACAACTGGGACCCGGAAGACTATTCGGGCGGGCGCAATTTCGGGCATCTGGCCTACGCGGTCGACAATATCTATGACGCTTGCCGGCGCCTCATGGATCACGGCGTCACCATCAACCGGCCGCCGCGCGACGGGCGCATGGCCTTCGTTCGGTCCCCGGACTCAGTTTCCATCGAACTGCTGCAGAAGGGCCCTGCGCTGGCGCCCGCTGCGCCCTGGAATGCCATGCAGAATGTCGGGCAGTGGTAGCAGCCGGTACGTCGGCCTAATGATTTTGATCGGTTGGTGTAGTGCTAGCCTGGAAGGGTAAGAAGCCTCGCGGCAACGAGAAGAATCAGTTGCCGCGAGGCTTCTTGCCCTTCCCGACGGGGTGCTCGAACCGGTCAGCCCACGATGCCGATGCTACCGGTTGGGGTGCTGGACGACACTCGATTTCCGGCCGACTTTTGCGGATGAGCCCACACGACCGCGGATGGCCCACTCGAAACTCGTCCTGTGATGTTGAACGGTCCAGTGCGAAAGGACTAGGGGATAGGAAGCTCCAAGGTAACTGCTCTTCGTTACCTTGGAGCTTCCTATCCCCCAGGCCATCCGAACCACCGCTCAAATTCCCAGTGCCGAGATCCTAGAACATCTCCGATTCGTCCGGTGTCTTCGTCTCGACATGCGTGCGCGAGGCGATGTAATCGCCGGTGATCATCTCGCGGTAACCCTGTCCCGGGCCCACCATGGGATAGACGCCGGCGTCGCGATCGATGATGACCTCCAGAAATGCCGGTCCTTTGAAACCGATGAACTCGGAGACGACCCGCGGCACATCGGCCTTGCGATCGAGGCGCACGGCGTATTTGAATCCGTCGGCCATGGCCGCCTTGATAAAATCCTTGGTATGCAGGCTCTTGTCGCTGGCGCTCAAGCGGCCCTTGTGGAACAGCTTCTGCCATTGCCTGACCATGCCGTCGCCGAAATTGTTGAGCACGACCACCTTGATCGGCAGGTCATAGGTGGTGACCGTCTCCAGCTCGCCGATATTCATGCGGATGCTGGCATCGCCGTCGATGTCGATGACCAAACGATCGGGCTGCGCAAACTGCGCGCCGACCGATGCCGGTAATCCGAAGCCCATGGTGCCCATGCTGCCCGAGGTCAGCCACAGCCGCGGGCTGCGGAAATCGAAATACTGCGCCGCCCACATCTGATGCTGGCCGACGCCGGTGGTGATGATGGCCTCGCCCCGCGTCAGGCGATTGATTTCCTCGATCACGTAGTACGGCTGAATGAATGCGCTGTCGCGATCGTAGTTCATGGCATGTTTAACGCGCAGCTCGTCGCAATGCCGATGCCACGCCGACCAATCCCGCCGAAAGCCCTTTTTCCTGCCATAGTCCAGCAAGCCGAGCAATGCGTCGGCCATCAATCCCACATGACTCCAATTCACCCGCTTGACCTTGTCGATCTCGGAGGCATCGATGTCGAAGTGCGCGATGAACTTGGCGCGGCCGGCAAATTTGTCCACGTTGCCCGCCACCCGATCATCAAAACGCGCGCCCACCGTGAGCAAGCAATCGCAGTCATCGACGGCGTAGTTGGCAAACGCCGTACCGTGCATGCCGAGCATGCGCATCGATAGCGAGTCGGTGGTGTCGACAGCTCCTATTCCCATCAACGTGGTGACGACCGGGATGCGAAACTCGCTCGAGAACCGGCGCAGCGCCTCGGCGGCGGTGCCGTTGATCACGCCGCCGCCGGCATAAATCAGCGGCCGGTTGGCGGCGCCCAAGGCCGCAAAAAAAGCCTCGCAGGCAGGCTCCGGCAGCTTGGCGGCCTCCAGCCTGTTCATCCGCTGGCGGTAGCCCGGTATCCCCAAGCGCCCCGACCCATGAAACACGCCTTTCCAATTCTGGACGTCCTTCGGCACATCGAGCACCACCGGGCCGGGGCGGCCGGTGCGCGCGATCTCGAAGGCGGTGCGCACGGTGGCTTCCAGCTTGGTGGGGTCGGTGATCAAGAACACGTGCTTGGCCACCGCTCCCATGATGCTCGGCACGGGCGCTTCTTGAAATGCATCCGTACCGATCGCCGTCGTCGGCACCTGGCCGCAAATCACCACGATGGGCACGGAGTCGGCCATGCTGTCGCGCACCGGTGTGACGGTATTGGTTGCGCCGGGGCCGGAGGTGACCAGGGCCACGCCCACCCGGCCGCTGGCGCGCGCATAGCCCGCCGCCATGAACCCGGCGCCCTGCTCGTTGGCCGGCACGATGAGCGGCATAGCCGAATCGTGCTCCTGGTTGTAGCGAAACACCGCGTCGTAGATCGGCAAGATCGCGCCGCCGCTGTAGCCGAAAATGGTGTCGACACCCTCGTCCGCCAGGACTTGGACGAGCATGTCCGCACCGGTCATGGCGGCACCCGCCAGCGGATGGGCGGCTTGGCCCGATAATTCGAAACGCTCTTTCACGGGGAAAGACTAGCAGTTTTGGAGCTCACAGGCTCCTAGCGCCCAAGTGCCGTGGTCCCGTATCCTGCCGCCATGCGCCACGTGATCGCGATACTGCTGCAGAATGAAGCCGGCGCGTTGACCCGTGTGACCGGTTTGATTTCCGCCCGCGGGTACAACATCGAGTCGCTGTCGGTCGCCCCCACGAACGACCCCACGGTATCGCGGGTCACGCTGGTCACCATCGGATCCGACGCCGTCATCGCGCAAATCAACGCCCAACTCTTGAAACTGGTCGACGTGGTCGGCGTCGAAGACATGACCAGCGGCGATCATCTGGCGCGCGAGTTGCTGCTGATCAAATTGCAGATTTCGCCGGAACACCTCGAATCCGCCGCCGCGCTGGTGCGCCGCGCCGGCGGCAAGGTGCTGGCGTCCAATCCGTCGAGCTACGTCGTCGAACTCGCCAGCACGGAATTCGAGATCGGGGAATTCATCGCCAGCATGAGCTCATTCGGCGATATCATTGAAGTGGTGCGCAGCGGCATTCTCGGCATTGCGCGCGGTAATCCCCGCTTACATGTGATCAAGTGAACATGCAGTACACGCTCTACGATTATCTGCCGTCCGGCAATGGCTACAAGGGTGGATGACGCGCGTCGCCTCACAACCGCGGCACGCACTCATTACCGCTGCCTGAATAAGTCCTAAGGATATTTAAAGCTCATGCCTGAAATTGAAGTAACGCCGGAACACGCTGCCGACCCCAATACCCGGCGCGTGGGTATTTTGGTGGGAGTCGTCGGCATCTTATTGTCGGTGGTGACGATTGCCTCGCACCGCGCGCACACGGAAGCGGTCATCCACCGCACCGAGTCGAACGATCAATGGAGCTACTATCAAGCGAAGAAAATCCGTGAAAACACCGAAGAGGTGGCGGCGGTCCTCATGCAATCCTTGGGCACGGATGCTTCCAAGACCGATGCCGTCGTGCACAAGCTGGAGGCCGCGCGCGCCAAGTACGCTTCAGACGCGGAAAAGATTCAAGAAGAGGCGCGCGCCAAGGATAAGGAGACCGAGCTCGAAGAGCACCGCGCCCTGCGCTTCGACATCGGCGAGGGACTGCTGGAACTGGGCTTGGTGCTGTGCTCCCTGTATTTTTTGGCGCGCAAGGTGTTCTTCCCGGTGTTCGGCGTGCTTTCGAGCATTGCCGGCACGGCCATGGGCGTACTGGGCATTTTGCTTTGACCGGGTCACGCGGAATGCCCGGACAGAGTCCTCGACTGCTCTCCTTTCTGCTATTGGCCGTAGCGGCGGCGTCGGCCGCCGGTGCGCTCGCGGCCGCGCCGGCCTTGCCGCGCGTGGAAGCGCGATCGGCCGATTTATTGGCGGTAGCCGTCGTGCACGACGACAAGATGAGCATTCACGTCAGCCGGTTGATCGACAACGCCCCGGTGCGGGACGCGGCCATCACCGTCGTGTTGCGCGGAACGGCACACGCCACCACCGCCGAAACCGACGGCAGCTATTCGCTGCAGTCCAAGGACCTGACGCTGCCCGGAGCGGCCGCGGTTGACTTTCAAATAAGCCAAGGGGCCGCGCCTCAGAGTCTCAAGGGCACGTTGGACATCGCCGCCGCCGCCGGCCAGACCGACGACAAGAATAATGCCCGGCAGTTGTGGTGGTGGGTATTGAACTTCGCCGTGTGCTTTGGCGTTCTGTGGCTGATCTCGCGCCGCCGCAAGGCGGCGCAGACTTGAAATAGGCTCTTAGAAGCTCTGCATCGTCTGCACCAGAAATTGGAATCTTTGTATCCCCGCGACATCGCTCAAGGGGAATGCAAAGTCGACGTGCAATACGTTTCCCAGACCGGAGCGCGTGTTTCCCAAGCGCAATCCAAACCCCACGTCTTTCAGCAACCCCGGATCGCTGTTGCCGATGACGCCGGTACCCCAGGTCCGCCCAACATCGGCAAAGACGGCGCCGCCCACACGAACCAGACGAAACGGATACCAATCGGTGAAGAATCGCTGTTCCACCGTGAACAGCGCCCGGGAAGTACCCGACTCGAAGCGCAAGGGGTAGCCGCGAAGACCATTGTCCCCGCCGAGCAGAAGCTGCATTTCCGGATCCAGCCTATAGGTCGTGGTGCCTGACAGAGCGGCATAGAGCAGCCAATCCTCATGCCATCGCCAGTAATATTTGGCGGCGGCGTCCGCGATCAAATTGCGCGGATGTCCCTGCTCGATACGCGAGGAGAAATCGCTGGTCACGAAAAGCTGTTGCTGGCTGGGCAATTCGAAGCCCCGCAAAGCCTTCACCGTCAGCAAAACGGCATCGCGGTCGGCACCGAAGACGCTGTTCGAATATCCAACCTCGCCGGTGATCCTGGTGCCGAAATATAAATCTTCGGTCCGGCCGATCTGGTTCTCATCGCCAATTTTCTTATAGGCGTCCTGGAGAATGTCGAATCCGGTGAAGGGGTATGACAGCGTCCTGTCGGGCGGCAGAACCTTCGCCGGCACCGTGGTAATCGGCGCCGGCGAGAACAGGTTGCGGTCATAGCGCATGCCGAATGTCCAGCGCTTGGTCCAGCCGTCGACCAAGCCCCTGGAAACGCCGCCGCTCAGTTCATAAGAACGTTGGCTGTCGCTGAATTGATCGACGACATCGCCCAAGTTGTAGCGCGAAATCGTGCGATCGAAGCTGATAGCGGTTATTTTCGTGCTCCAAGGCGCGTCCAGCGAATAGAAGGGATGCGCCAACAGTACCGAGCGCTGTGAACCATCGCTGGAATCCGAGTACGTGACCTGCGATGTCCAGCGGGACCCGAGCACATTGGGATCGGTCCACGCTATCGAGTTGCTGGTGCGATCCACCGTGCTGTCGCGCGATACCTGCAAGGTCTTGCCCCAGCCCAGGAAATTGGTGTCTTGCAGGTCGAATTTGCTGTCGTTGCGGCCGCCCGAGCGGGAGAAGGAGATGCCGGGACTCAGGGTCCAAACATCGTTGGTAATGACCTTGATGTCGACTTTGCCGTCGGCGTAATGCACCGGCACGATGCGGGCGTCGTACACGTAGGACAGGAGCCGCAGCACCCGTTCGGTTTCGGCCAGCTTGCGTGCCAGATACTTATCGCCGCTGGCGAACAGCAACTGTGCTCGAATGGTCGCGTGCTTGGTGCGGATGTGCAGATCATTGGCCAGCCGGAACAAGCCGTTGCTTTCGCGCGAATCGCTCTCGTCGAAGATGTTGCGGGTGGCGATTTCCACCTGGCCGATGACCGCTCCCGCCGCCTCCAATTCTGCGTCGCTGGGAACGTCGGCCGGCCGGGGCTCCTCGATGCGAGTGTGCTCCGTGTCGGTGAGCTTGGCCGCGAACGCCGGCAAGATCGCACCGGTCAGGACGGTGAATGCGATCAGGCATCCGCCGTCGGACAATCTCATCCGGCGACAGTATTACAGGGCGGCGTTGTCGCTCTCGCCGGTGCGAATGCGCAGAACCCGCAGGATGTCGGTAACGAAAATCTTGCCATCCCCTACCTTCCCTGTTTTCGAAGCACCGACGATGGCCTCCATCACCTGATCGACCAGCTCATTCTTGACGGCGACCTCGATGCGGGTCTTCGGCACGAAGTCGACCACGTACTCCGCGCCGCGGTACAGCTCAGTGTGCCCGCGTTGCCGGCCGAATCCCTTGACCTCCGTCACAGTCATGCCGGAGACCCCGATTTCGGACAGGGCGGCGCGCACGTCATCGAGCTTGAAGGGTTTGATGATCGCGGTAATCAATTTCATTCTAGACTCCGGTCTTAAGGCCGTCTGGGTAATACTATTACGATTCTGTCGAGGGCACACAATGATCTCCACAATCGTGGTCGTAGGCGGTGGGCAGGCCGGGGCCCAAGCGGTCGACACCCTGCGCCGAGAGGGCTTCGCGGGCCGGCTGTTGTTGATCTGCGACGAACCGGCACTCCCTTATCAGCGGCCGCCGTTGTCCAAAAAGTATCTGTCGGGCGAGCTGACGGCTGAACGGCTGCCGTTTCGGCATCGGGCTTTCTACGACGAGCATCGAATCGAACTGAAACTAGGGTCCAAGGCCGTGGCGCTGGATCCGGGCGCGCGCCGCGTGGAGCTCGACAGCGGGGAGGCGCTGACCTACGACCGGTTATTGTTGTGCCTCGGGGCCACGGCGCGCCGCCTGACCTGCCCGGGAGCGGATCTTGCCGGCATGCATTATTTACGCACCGTCGCGGACGTGACGCTGATTCAAGCGGCCATCAAACCGGGTTCGCGGGTAGTCATCATCGGGGGCGGATACATTGGCCTGGAGACCGCCGCGACGTGCCGCCACATGGGCTGCGAAGTCACCGTCCTGGAGCTGGCCGACCGGGTCATGAATCGTGTGGTGGCACCGTGCGTTTCGGAGTTCTTTGCGCAGGAACATCGCGCGCGCGGCATCCATATTTTGTGCAATACACGGGTCACCCGCATCGAAGGCGCCGGGCGCGTGGAGCGTGTGCTCTGCGCCGACGGCAGCGAAGTGGCGGCGGACGCGCTCATCGTCGGCGTAGGCGCCGTGCCGGCCACCGCGCTGGCGAGCGGCGCGGGATTGGCGTGCGACAACGGCATTCTCGTCGACGAGTACTGCCGCACCCACGACGAGGCCATCTTTGCGGCGGGCGATTGCACCAATCACCCCTCGGTGCGCTTCGGGCGGCGCGTACGGATCGAGTCGGTGGACAACGCGTTCGAGCAAGCCAAGACCGCGGCGCTCAATATGCTGGATCGAAAGATCGCGCACGACCGCGTGCCGTGGTTCTGGTCCGATCAATTTGACAGCAAGCTGCTGATCGCCGGGCTGTCGCAGGATTACGACCGGCAGGTGTTGCGCGGCGAGCCGGCTTCGCGCAGCTTCAGCGTTTGCTACCTCAAAGGCGACGAGTTGATCGCAGTGGAAGCAATCAATCATTCAAAAGACTACATGGCCGCGCGCAAACTCATCGCCGAGCGCGCGCGCTTGAACCCGGCGAAATTGGCCGACCCGAATATTGCGCTCAGAGAAGCGGTCACGGAGCCTGTCTCGCGGAATACTCCGACCGGCTCCTGATGCCCCGCATCACATTCATCGAGCCGGGCGGCTCGCGGCGGGTGATCGATGCACCCATCGGCCTGTCATTGATGGAAGCGGCCGTGCAAAACGGCGTGCAGGGTATCATCGCGCTGTGCGGAGGTGCGTGCGCGTGCGGAACCTGTCATGTCTATGTCGCAGCGGATTGGTTCCCGAGACTCGACCGCCGCGAGGAAATGGAGGAAGGCATGCTGGAGTGCGCTTGGGAGCCTCGCGACAATAGCCGCTTGAGCTGCCAGATTCACATCACGGCGGATCTCGACGGGCTCGAAGTGACTGTTCCGCAGCGACAAGGAGCGATCTAGGCGATGTTCGGTATAGCAATTCACGGCGGCGCCGGCACCTTGCCGCGCGCCGACATGTCCGCTGATGCGGAACGCAGGTATCGCGCCGGCCTGAAAGAGGCGATCGACGCCGGCTTCGCGGTACTGCAGGGCGGCGGCACGAGCATGGACGCGGTGACCCGCGCGGTGGTGCTGCTCGAGGACAATCCCCTGTTCAACGCGGGAAAGGGCGCGGTGTTCACGCTCGACGGCCGCAACGAGTTGGATGCCTCGATCATGGACGGCAGCACCCTGAAAGCCGGCGCGGTGTGCGGCGTCACCCGCATCCGCAATCCGATCGAGCTCGCGCGCGCCGTGATGGAGAAGTCGGAACAGGTGATGCTGGCCGGCACGGGAGCGGAAGAGTTTGCCGCCGCCCAGGGCTTCTCATTTGTGCCGCAAAGCTATTTCTATACTCCGGAGCGTTGGGCGCAGCTCGAGCGAATTCGCAGCGGGGATGCCGGCCTTTCCGCGCTCACCATTTCGCATATCGGCACGGTCGGAGCGGTCGCCGTCGATGCTCGCGGCCGGCTGGCCGCGGCGACCTCGACCGGCGGCATGACCGGAAAGCGCTATCAACGCATCGGCGATTCGCCCATCATCGGCGCGGGCACGTACGCAGACGATCGCTCATGTGCCGTTTCCGCCACCGGGCACGGCGAAATATTCATTCGCAGCGTCGTGGCGCACGACATCTGCGCCCGGATGCGCTTCGGTGGGCGCAGCATCGGCGCAGCGGTGCGCGAGGTCGTTCTCGGGGAATTACCGGCCCTGGGCGGCGAGGGAGGCGTCGTCGCGATCGATGCACGCGGAGAAATCGCCATCGAGTTCAATTCCGAAGGCATGTTTCGCGCCAGCCGCAGACAGGGAGAAGAGATGCGGGTCGGAATCTATGCGTCTACGTGATGACGGCGCTTCTCGAAGCGGCCTGTTCTCATGGTGTGGTATTCGGCCTCCATCACGATGACCCGATTTCTGCCCTCTTCCTTGGCGCAGTACAGGGCCTCGTCGGCGAGCTGAATCAAGCCTTCCAAAGTGCGGTTGGCGGCGGGCAAAACGAACGCCGCGCCGATGCTCACGGTGAGCCGGCCGGCGACCTTCGACGCTTCGTGGGGAATATTCAGTTCGGCGATGGAGCGCTGTATGCGGGTGAGCACCTCGGCGACATATTCGTGGCTGGCCTCGTACAATACGATCGCAAACTCTTCGCCGCCGTAGCGCGCGACGAAATCCAAAGGCCGCCGCGCGCACTGGGTCAACGAAACTGCGACGGCGCGCAAGCACTCATCGCCGGCCTGGTGGCCGTACCGATCGTTGTAATCCTTGAAACAATCGACGTCCGCGAGCAGCACCGCGACGCGCTCTTCCTCGCGCACCGCCTGCTGCCAAACCCGCGCAATGTGCTGATCGAACATGCGCCGGTTCTGGATGCCGGTGAGGCCGTCCCGCGCCACCAGTTCGCTCAGCAGGCATGCCTCCAGAAAGCGCATGCGGCTGATTTTCTCGTGCATGTAGGTGACCGACGCGCAGAACAAGTTGGCGGCGACGATGGTCAAGGCGCTGTAGCTGAACTCGCGGCCTGGCAACACCAGCGCCGTGCCGGCAGCCAGATAGACCAGCATCACGATCACGTTGGCGGCGACCGCATGATAAAAAATCAAGCCGCTCATGAAGTAGATGAATACGATGCTGAGAATCAACGAAGGCGTCAGCATCGAGATGCCGCCGCGCGAGGCGATGATCTGGATGGCCGCCACGCTCAAGCCGAACAGGGTCATGGTGACGATGGTGAGCGGTGCATGGATTCGGTGGCGCTGCGGCGAAAAACTCGACGCCAGTCCACCGAGCAGCAGCGGGATGATGGCGAGTATGCAGATTCTGCTCGGGATCAAATCGAGCTGAGGTCCCAACACCATCGCGTCCATGGCCGAAAAGGCGATCACGATGAGCATCGCCAGGCACAGGTTCACGCGCGTGTGCAGCAGGTTCTCATCAAAATTACTGCGCCTGAATTCGGCCTCCAGTTCGCCGTCGAAGGTCAGCCACGGAAATCCCGCGCGCAATTGCCGTGCGTGCGGCGAATTGGGCAAGTCTTCGTTGGATAGTCCGCTCGCAATGTTCATTGGCGCAACCGTACCGGCCTCGAGTCTCGCGCTCAACGACCTGGGGCACCCTTTGAAAGGAAAAGGCGTTTAAGGCGTTCGAGGATTCGATGAGATTATGTCAAATATTGGCTCAATCGGCCAGGTAGTGAGCGAGATACGCGTCGAAATCGGTGTCATCCGCGGCCTCGATATTGCGCTGCGCCTCGAGAGATTCCTGCGCTTCTGCCGCAAATTCGCGCAGCCGGCTCTCATTGGGCGGATAAAGGCCGAGAAAGTAATCCTTGTGCAGCTTCGACATGCGCCGGGCGAGCTGAAAGAAGGTTTCGCCGGTCTGGCGCATCTCCGCGAGCAGCCGTGCCGACGGCGTACGTTCCACATCGTCGATTTTAGCGCGCTGTTGCTCGAGCGCCGCTGAGTAGGGCCTCGCAGGTTCGCCGTGATCGAGCATTTCACACAAACCCTGCATCGAATCGAGCAGTTCGCGCGCCCATTCGATCATGGAGAAATCGCGTCCTTCCCGGCGCAACATCAAATTCGGCTCGCGCCCGCGTCTCGCAACCAGGAGATGGTTCGCATCCAGCGCCGACTGCTCGCCCATGCTGATCGGCGCGCTCTCGCGCAACAGACATAGGGCGAGAAAGGCTTCGAGAAAGCGCAGCTTGTTCTGATTGACGCCCACGGGGTCGAACGCGCTCACATCCAAGGCACGTACTTCAACGTATTCCACCCCCGCCCGATGCAGCGCCTTGGTCGGCCGTTCTCCGGAGCGCGCTATTCGTTTAGGACGGATGAAACTGTAATACTCATTTTCGATCTGCAAAATATTGGCATTGAGCTGCCGGTATTCGCCATCGACCTTGACGCCGATTTTTTCGTAAGGCGGATACGGCGTGCCGATTGCCCGCGATAGGTCGCGCACATACTCAGCCAGGCTGTTGACCGATACGCTCAATGTCGACTGATTCTTGTTGCGGTAACCGATGTCGCTCATGCGCAGCGACGTGCCATAGGGTTCGAAGACGGTATCGCCGTCGAAGGCGGGCAACGTATTTTCGCGACCCGCAAAAAAACTGTTTGAAACCGCCGGCGAAGTACCGAACAAGTACAGCACCAGCCAGCCGTAGCGCCGGTAATTGCGCAGCACGCCGAAATACTGTTCGGACACGAAGTCCTGGCGCGGTTGCTTGGATTGATTGACCTCCTCGAGCACGCCCCACAATCTCGCACTGAACGAGTAGTTGAAATGCACGCCGGAAATCGCCTGCATGATGCGCCCGTAACGCACTCCCAAACCGTGACGATATACCGTCTTCATTTGGCCGACATTGGAGCTGCCGAATTGCGCCAGTGGAATGCTGGCATCGCCGTCGATGGCACAGGGCATGCTGGTTGCCCACAGCAACTCATCATTCAGGTGGCGATACACGAACTGATGGATGTCGCACAAATATTGCAGCAATTCCCAGGTCTCGCCGAACGGCGGAGTGACCAGCTCGATCAGCGACTCGGAAAAATCCGTCGTGATATGTTCGTTGGTGAGCGGCGCGCCCAATGCTTGCGGATGGCGGCTGTGCGCGATGTCCCCATCGGGGGTGACGCGCAAAGACTCTTTCTCCACGCCCTTGCGTCCGCCGCGCAATACCGCCCGTTCGCCGGAATTAATGAGTCCCGCGAGGCGGCGCTCGAAGCTTTTGTCCACCACGTTACGCAACGCTATGCTCGATTCATGTTTTTTTACGGCAGCTCGGCAACGACTTCGATTTCCACCAGAAATCCGGGATCGACCAAACGCTGCACTTGCAGCCACGAAGTCGTCGGCAACCGTTCCTTGTCGTAGTACTCGAAGCGCAAATCCGAGGCTTGTAGCAATGCGTTCATATCGGTCGTGTAAATCGTCTCTTTGACAACTTCTTCGAAGTCGGCTCCATGCGCAGCCAGGGTACGGCGTATATTGGAATAAGCGGCACGCATTTGCCCAGCCATGTCGCCGGGCGCAACCAAGCGCCCGTTCTGATCCGCGGCCACCGAGCCCGAAATATACAGCGTTTTATCGATCAGTACGGCTTGCGAATAGCCGAAGTCCTTCTCGTAGGGGTTCAAGTGGAAGACTCGCTTGACGCGCATCGGCGGCGCTTGCGGCTCGCGCTCGCAGGCGCTCAACCCGAAAATCGCGATCGAAGCCAGCAGCAGTGCCCTGCTGCCCAAGCGGGGGTTCCTAGGGATTGACGTTCGGCGCGGCTTCAGCACGGGCGCGCAGCGCACGGAGCATTTTCGGCAGGTCTTTGCGCAGGGCCGATCGCACCATCCAGTGCGGCACCCAGAAGCCCGGCGCCAAGTAGACCATATAGTGCGCAATCGTGTAGCCCCCTTCGCTCTTCAATTCCCACGAGCCGCGCAGGGTGCGAAGATCCCCGGAAATGCGCTCGATCGCTACCCTTGATGGCCGGTCGTAGTAGGCGCGAATGACATAGGTCGTCTTGGGCAAGTACCAGGAGTAATTCATGACATGGCGAATTCTCTGCCATGACTGATCCGGCGCGGTCTCCAGCACATCGCAGACCTCGAGACCGGGAACCATCCTCAAGGATTCCGGACAGCTCGTGATCAACGACCACACGACTTCGCGTGGAGCATGAATTCTCACCGTTGCATTGGCACTGCCGCTTTGCTCCGCGACGTCCAGCGATACCGTCACTTCGATATCGCCCTTCTGTGACGCCTCTTGCGCGAGATTTACGGAACCGGCCGAAGAGGCGGTAAAAAGCAGCAGCAACAGAAATGTAGTACGCACTGGGTAGTCTGACTCCGAGCAATACAACCTGTTCAAAACAGATCGCCGCCTGGCGGTTTCCATGGGGAAAACTCTTCATTTGGACGCATCCATCCAGGCCTTCATCTTAGCCTCGAGAATATCCATGGGCATTGCGCCATCCCTCAGAATCTCAGAATGAAATTCGCGAGCATCGAAGCGCCCGCCCCGCAATTGCTGCGCCCGAGCGCGCAGCGCCCGGAATTTGAGCCCGCCGATCATGCACGCCAACGCGTCGGCCGGGTTGGCCGCATACGAGTCGACGAGTGCTTGGGCATCGAGATCGCCGATTCCCAAATGAGCACGAACATAGTCAAGTGCCCTGGCTCGCGTCCAGCCTTTTGCATGCAGCCCGGTATCGACCACCAAAGCCACCGCGCAAAACATTTCCCCGGCAGCCGCGTCCAATTTCGACGATTCATCCGCGTACAGGCCCAACGCCTCGCCGAGTGAGGCGGCATACAACCCCCAACCCGCGGTGAAAGCAGGCTCGGAGCCAAAGCGGCGGAATCGCGGCAACTCGGCCCGCTCCCGCTGAAGCGCAATCTGCAAATGATGTCCCGGCAAACCCTGCCGCAGAAAGTCCGCTGTCGATACTCTGCGCAAAGCCGTCTTGCCGGTATTCACATAGAGCACCGCGGGCTCCGCTGCCGTGGAGCCTGCGCGTTGGTAGAACAACGCGCTGGCCGGCTCAGCCAGCCACTCTGCGCCGCGAATATCGAAATCCTCCTTTGGGACATCAGAAAACAAACTGGGCAGGGCGGTTCGAACCTGCGCCTCCAGATCCTTGTAGGCGCTTAGCAGCGCAGCGCCGCCGAGCGGCGCCGTATCGTGAGGCTGCTGCAGCGCGCCGATGCGTTCGACTTCCACGACGCCGATGCGGCCGATCTCATCGGGCGAGAGCGCAGCACCGGTGGCCCTTTTGACACGGTAGGCGTACCACTGGCTGCCCAGCGGCAGATCCGACAAAGCGATGCCCGTTCTGGCGCGAGGCAGGTATTCTTGCCGCAGAAAATCATGCAATGCGCGATTTGCGGGAAGCAGTCTTTCCGAAATCGCGCTGCTGATGGCCTTGGTCAAGGAGCTGCGGCCGGGCTCTTTGATCGATTCGGGCATGGCGCGCAGGGGTGCATAAAACACATTGGCGGAATCATCCACGCCGAGCCGCTCGAGGATCGGCAGCATGCGCTCGATCAACACCCGAGGAGAGGTGTAGCCACGGCGTATCCCCTCGCGCATGTTGACGGCCGCCTGCTGCGTCCAGCGCACATACTCGTCGATACGCCGCAGCCAGTTTTCGTAGTCCGCGGCGGATGCGGGCGGATGCTGCGCCAAACTCAATGCCTGCGCCGCGAATTGCTGGGGTGTTCCGCCGAAGGGGTTGATCGGCAGCAATTCAGCCGGATAGACCAAGCCCTCGATGCCGAGTTCTCGTTGCCTCTTGAAAATGTCGTAGGTCAGCCTCGAAGAAGCGTCCAACCCGTCGCGCGGCACGTTCAGAACGTCCGCCAGGTAGCGGCGCTCGATGCCCAGAGAGTCCGCCAGAAATTGCGGCGAAATCGCGTTGTCCGTACCCAAGTGCTCGTCCCAATATCGCTCGACGAGCCGGCCAAGCTGCTCGTTCGGCGGCATAGCCGGCGCTGCCGGCGCTGCCGGCGCGGAAGCCGGTCCGGGCGCCGCGCCGCAGCCGGCAAGCGCCAAAAGCGCCATTGCGCACCAACTGCTTGGAGAAAATCCGGTCATGGATGGATTATATGCTGGCGGGTAGGTCCATAATTCGCAGCTTACCGTTTAAGGGAGGCAACCATGTTGGTAGGGGCAAGTCCGCGGCGCGTCGCGATCGTCGGTGGCGCGCGCATCCCGTTTGCACGCGGCAACGGCGCCTACGCGCAGGTCGGGAATCAGGAGATGTTGATCGCCGCGCTGCGCGGCGTGGTCGAACGCTTCGGATTGCGCGGCCAGCGCGTGGATGATGTCGCCGCGGGCGCGGTAATGAAACATTCCAGCCAATGGAATTTGACCCGCGAGTCGGTGCTTGGATGCGGCCTCGCTGCTGAGACGCCGGGACTGGACCTGCAGCGTGCCTGTGGAACCAGCCTGGAGGCAGCGATCTTGTTGGGCAACAAGATCGCGCTGGGCCAGATCGATTGCGGAATTGCCGGCGGCGTCGACACCGTGAGCGATCCGCCCGTGGTCTACCCCAGGAGCTTTCAGCAGCTTCTGCTGCGCAGCTATCGAGGCAAGACCATGGGCGCGAAGGTGCGGCCGTGGTTTGGATTGCGCCCGAAGAATTTCAGGCCGGTACTGCCGGGAGTCACGGAACCCCGCACCGGCTTGTCCATGGGCGAAAGCACGGAGCTCATGGTGAAGACCTGGGGCATCTCGCGCGCGGAACAGGACCAGCTGGCTTTCGAAAGCCATCAAAAGGCCGCGGCCGCGTACGCACAGGGTTTTTATAAGGACTTGGTCGTTGAGTACTTGGGGCTATCTCAAGACAACAATATCCGCAGCGATACCACCCTGGAGAAACTCGCCAAACTGCGGCCGGCCTTTGATTTCTCGGGCGCCGGCACCCTGACCGCGGGAAATTCCACGCCGATGACCGACGGCGCGTCCGCCGTGTTGCTTGGCACGGAAGCTTGGGCCCGCGAGCGCAATTTGCCGGTGCTGGCTTATTTGAGTTACGGCAAAGTGGCGGCGGTCGACTACATTGAAAAGAAAGAAGGCTTGCTCATGGCCCCTGCGTACGCGGTTCCGCGAATGCTGCGCGATGCGAAACTGACGCTGCAGGACTTCGATTTCTATGAAATACACGAGGCTTTCGCCGGGCAGGTGCTCTGCACCCTGAAGGCCTGGACCGACCCGGCCTATTGCCGCGACAAGCTCGGACTCCCGGGCGCACTCGGCACCATCGATCGATCGAAACTCAACGTCAAGGGAGGCAGCGTTGCGATCGGGCATCCATTTGCGGCGACCGGAGCACGCATCGTCGCCACCTTGGCGAAAATTCTCGATGAAAATAAGGGCAAGCGCGGTCTGATCTCGGTCTGTACCGCCGGCGGCATGGGCGTCACGGCCATTGTCGAGCGCTAGGTACATGAAGCTGAAAGACCCCAAACTGCTGCGTGAACTGTGCTTCATTGATGGCGTTTGGCTGGGCGCGGACGACGGTGGCGCGTTGGATGTGAAAAATCCCTCCACCGCAGAGAAGCTGGGCTCCATCCCCAACATGGGTGCCGCCGAGACGCGGCGCGCGATCGCGGCCGCCGCGGCGGCCTTGCCGGCGTGGAAAGCGCGCACGGCCAAGGAACGCGCCGTCATCCTGCGCCGTTGGTTCGATCTGCTGCTCGAGCATCAGGATGACCTCGCCACACTGATGACCGCCGAGCAGGGCAAGCCGTTGGCCGAGTCCAAAACAGAAATAGTGTACGCGGCTTCCTTCATCGAGTGGTTTGCGGAAGAGGCCAAGCGTCTATACGGCGATATCATTCCGGGCCACCAGAACGACAAGCGAATCATGGTGCTGCGCCAGCCGGTCGGCGTCGTCGCCGCCATCACCCCCTGGAATTTCCCGGCCGCGATGATCACGCGCAAGGCCGGCCCGGCGCTGGCGGCGGGTTGTACTCTGGTCTGCAAGCCCGCCACCCAAACCCCCTATTCGGCTTTTGCACTGGCTGAGCTTGCGGATCGTGCCGGCGTGCCGAAAGGCGTGCTCAATGTGCTCACGGGCAGCGCCGCGGCGATCGGCGGCGAGATGACGGCCAATCGCACGGTGCGAAAACTCACTTTCACCGGTTCAACCGAGGTCGGCAAGAAGCTCATGGCGCAATGCGCCGGCACCGTGAAGAAGTTGTCGCTCGAACTTGGCGGCAACGCGCCTTTCATCGTATTCGACGATGCCGATCTGGACGCCGCGGTACTGGGGGCACTGGCCAGCAAGTATCGAAACACCGGGCAAACCTGCGTCTGCGCGAATCGCCTGTTGATTCAGGCAGGCGTGTACGATGAGTTTGCGAGGAAACTGAAATCCGCGGTTGCGCAATTGCGCGTCGGCGACGGGCTTGCAGGCGTCACCGATCAAGGACCTCTGATCGATGCCAAGGCCGTGACCAAGGTCGAAGAACACATTGCCGATGCGCTGGCGCAAGGGGCGAAGGTGTTGCTCGGCGGCAAGCGTCATGCGTTGGGCGGATCGTTCTTCGAACCGACCATCCTGACGGATGTCACGCCCAAGATGCTGATCGCGCGCGAGGAAACGTTTGGGCCCGTGGCTCCGTTATTCAAGTTTTCAACCGAAGCGCAGGCGATCGCCATGGCCAACGATACCGAGTTCGGCTTGGCCGCCTATGTCTATACGCGCGATCTGGCGCGAAGTTGGAGAGTGTCGGAAGCCGTCGAGTACGGGATCGTCGGTTTGAACACCGGCATCATCTCCACCGAGGCGGCACCTTTCGGTGGCGTCAAGGAATCCGGCATGGGGCGCGAAGGGTCGAAATACGGGATCCTCGATTACACCGAGATCAAGTACGTCTGCGTCGGCGGAATCAGCCAGTAGCGCCATGCTGGGACGATTCCTGGAGTTTTCCCTCTCGACGCCCGATATTCAGGCCTCGTTGGATTTCTACCTGGGCCTGGGATTTACTTCCGCGGAAGTAGGCGACGCCTGGTCGCATCCTTATGCGGTGGTCACCGACGGGCGGATCTGCCTGGGGCTGCATCAAGAGGCCATACCTGCGCCCTCGCTCACCTTCGTGAAACCCGATCTGCTCAAGCACCTGGATGGGCTCGAGCGCAGGGGAATCGAATTTGAATTCCGGCATCTCGGCGATGACGTGTTCAATGAAGTCGGTTGGTTCGATCCCTCGGGCCAGCTTGTGCGCCTCGTCGAGGCGCGGACTTTTTCGCCCAGCAAGCGGCTCGCCAACGACACCTCGCGGTGCGGTTATTTCTTGGAGATCGCCCTGCCGGCGCCGGACCGCGAGCTGGCCAAAACATACTGGGAAGATTTCGGCTTCGTCGGCATGGACGAGCTTCACGATCGCCTGCCGCATATATCGTGCACCAGCGATTTCATCGATGTCGGGCTTTATCATCCGGCGGACGTTCGCCGTGCAACCTTACGATTCGAGGTCGATGATGTGGGCGGCACACTGGCGCATCTGGCTGACAAAGGCATTGTGCCGAGCGGCGAGATGCCGCCGGGTCTGCGCGCCGTGCCAGCGGCCGTATTGGTAGCGCCCGAAGGGACGCCGATTTTGCTGACTAGCTGATCGGCACGACGATACTGAACTTCAGCTGCATGGCATCCTCGACCTGCAAGGCGCCGTGCAACAGACTGTACGGCGCAAGACCGATGGCGGTCTGACGCAGTTCCATGGAGCCCGCCGCCGTCAATCGATGCTCATCGCCCTGCAAAGTGCAAGGCGCAGAAATGTTTGTCTCGTGCCCCGCGACGCTGATGGTCAATTGCGCGCTCAGCGCGTCCGGCGTACCGGTCAAGGTCACGCTGGTCAGCGTTATCACCGGGAATTCAGCGGCGTTGAGCACCGCGGCGCCGAGCATATGGCGGCGGGTGCCCAATTTGGCGTCCGGCGGAATGTCGCCCGGGAAATCGCCGCCTTCTTCGCGCCGCGCTTCGGGATCATCGACCACGAAACTTTCAACCGGCACCTTCAGTGAAAATGACGACGCGGAGATACTGCTGCCGATTTGCACCAGTCCGGCCATGTCGCGGTTGACCATGACGTGGTTGTGGCCCAGGTTTGCCAACGGCCCCGCTCGATACACCAGAATCCTCAGCTCGGAATTCCGCGAATCGATTGTGTACGCCCCGGGCGGCGGAAGCGACTGCAGAATCGCGGCCGGAGGAATCGCCGGCTGCGGCGCGGACGGGCGCGGGCGCGGCGCCCCGCAAGCGGATAAGATCAATACCACCACAGCGACGGCAATCCTGCTGAACACCAATTGCGGCCTCGCTGACTTGCTAAACTAGGCAGCGCAGTTTGCACCCGGAGGGCCTCGATGCCAAATCAAAGTACTGCGACTCGCTACACCGCGGTCGCTCAGGGATTTCATTGGATCATTGCCGCGCTGATCGTCACCCAATTTACGCTCGGATGGATGGCGGACGATCTGCCGTTGGGGCTGCATAAGCTCGCACTGCTCGCGCGGCACAAAAGCTTCGGCATGACAGTGCTGATGTTGGCGGTGTTGCGATTGCTGTGGCGCCTGTTCAATCGGCCGCCGCAACTGCCCGCCGGCATGTCGAAGGTCGAAACGCTTCTCGCCAAGGGGACGCACATCCTTTTCTACGTCCTGCTGTTTGCGATGCCCCTGACGGGCTGGATGATGTCTTCGGCGAAGAATTACTCGGTGAGCTGGTTCGGCCGATTCACTTGGCCGGATCTGATCGGCAAGAATGAACAGGCATTCGACCTGCTCAGAGCGACCCACCGTTCATTGAGCTGGCTGCTGTTCACGGTCGCAATCCTGCACATTCTTGCCGCGCTCAAGCATCATTTCTGGAACAAGGATGATGTGCTCACGCGGATGCTGCCATTCACCAAATCGGAGAAGCGATCATGAACAAAACCATCGTTGCCGCCGCCGGCGCCGCTGCACTGTTTGTATCAGCGGCGGCGGCCGCGGCGGACAATGCCGCGAGCTACAGCGCCGACGCCCAGCAAAGCCGCCTGGAATTCACCGGCGTGCAGGCCGGCGCTGAATTCAAAGGCGTGTTTCACAAATTCACCGCGAGCGTCGAGTTTGCGCCCGAGGCGCTCGCCGGCTCGCACATCGATGTGCAGATCGACTTGAATTCCGTCGATTCCATGGACAAGGATCGAGATACCACCATCCGCGGCAAGGATATTTTCGATGTCGCGCATATGCCGGGCGCGCACTACGTCACCAAGACCATCACCAAGACCGCCGCGGGCTTCAGCGCGGTCGGCTCCCTGACCTTGCACGGCGTCACCAAGGATGTGCCGATTGACTTTCAGTTCACGAGCGCGGCAGGCGGCGCCAGGCTTGTGGGCAGCGCCAAACTCAACCGCCTGGAATTCGGGGTGGGCCAGGGCGACTGGAAGAGCACCGAGTGGATCGGCGATGCGGTCAAGATCAGCTTCTCATTGGTGCTGAAGCCCAAGACCTAGGGGCCTGTCTGACTACTCCCGGCATGCCGCGCATCTTCGACGATGTCGCCGAATGCGTCGAGACCACGTTGAGCCGCGTCGGACCGGACATCGTGCTGGCTCTGCCGTTGGGTATAGGCAAGCCCAACCCGCTGGCCAACGAATTCTATCGCCGCGCGCGGCGCGACCCCGCGCTCACGCTCAAGATATTCACGGCCTTGAGCTTGCGCGCGCCGCAGTGGCGGGGCGAACTCGAACGGCGCTTTCTGGAGCCGTTGGTGGCGCGCCTCTTCGGCGGCTGCGTGCCTCTGGACTACGTCACGGATTTGCACGGCGCGGGCGTGCCCGACAATGTGCAAATCATCGAGTTCTTTTTGGACCCGGGTGCGCTTCTCAACGTTTCGCACTCGCAGCGCCACTATGTCAGCACCAACTACACGTACGTTGCGCGCGATGTCGCCGCGCAAGGAGTCAACGTCATCGGTCAACTCGTCGCGAAGCGCAGCGTCGACGGGCGCACCGAGTACAGTTTGGGATCCAATCCCGATGTCACGGTCGACCTGCTTGAACATCTGGCGCCGCAGCGGCGGCTCGGCAGGGATGTGGTCGTCATCGGCGAGGTCAATCGGCAAATGCCTTTCATGTATGGGCCTGCGGCTGTCGGTGCCGAGACCTTCGACGCTTTGATCGAGCACCCACGCTACGAGTACGACCTGTTTGCGCCGCCCAACCAGCGCTTGGGCACGGTCGAATATGCAATCGGCCTGTATGGTGCGCGCTTGGTACGCGACGGCGGCACCCTGCAGATCGGCATCGGCGAGATCGGCGATGCCGTGGTCTATGGACTGCAGCTACGCCAGCAGCAGAACACCGAGTTCCGCGAGATCCTGCAGGCACTCAAGGCGAAGGAGCGGTTCGGCGAAAAACTGGACCTGATCGGCGGTGCGTCGCCGTTCGAGGCCGGTCTGTACGCTTGTACCGAGATGTTCGTCGATGGATTCCTGGATTTGTATCGCAGCGGCGTGCTGCGGCGGCGCGTCTATGATGAAGCGCGAATCCAGCGTTTGTTGAATGAAGGCAGTGTCAGCGAGCGCATCGACGACCGTTTTCTGGCGGCGCTCGGTGAGGCGGGATTCGCCAGTCCGCTCACCGCCGATGAGTTTGCGCTATTGCAGAATCTCGGTGTTTTTCGCCGCGATTGCCGCTACGCGGACGGGCGTATCGAGAATGCCGAGGGCCACGGGGCCGCCGCGATTTTCGATACGGCGGCGGCCCGGCGCGAACTGCTGGATCTGTGTACGGGACGCCGGCTGAGCGGCGGCATTCTCCTGCATGGGGGATTTTTCCTGGGGCCGCGCGGATTCTATGCAGCGTTGCGCGACCTGCCGGAAACGGAACGGCGCCAGTTTTCGATGTGCGGCGTTTCCTTCGTCAATCAGCTTGACGGCGCCGACCGGGCGCTGAAAATCGCGCAGCGCGCGCACGGGCGATTCATCAATTCCAGCATGATGGTGACGCTGCTGGGAGCGGCGGTGTCGGACGGCCTGGCCGACGGCCGCGTCGTCAGCGGCGTGGGAGGGCAATACAACTTCGTCGCGATGGCTCATGCCTTGCCGCAAGCCCGCTCGATTCTCACTCTGCGCAGCACGCGCGCCAGGAATTCCACCCTCACCTCGAACATCCTCTGGAGTTACGGGAGCACGACCATTCCCCGGCACCTGCGCGATATCGTGGTAACCGAATACGGAGTGGCTGATTTGCGCGGCCTGAGCGACCAGGATGTCATCGCCGCGATGCTGAACATCGCGGACTCGCGGTTTCAAGAGGGCTTGAAGCGGGAAGCGCAGGCGGCGGGTAAACTGCGGCACGACTACCGGATACCGGACATGCATCGGAACAACACGCCGCGCGCCTTGGAGGAGCGATTCATACTCGCACGTGCCCGCGGGCTGTTTTCCGAATTTCCGTTCGGCAGCGATTTTACCGGCGAGGAAATCGTGCTGGCGAAGGCGTTGGCCCGATTGCAGGAGAGGACGGCAGGCGGCTGGCCGCGTGTCAAGGCCCTTTTGGGTGCCGTGACATTTCGCGGCATTCCCTCGGCAATCAGGCCGTACTTGGATCGCATGTCGTTGAGCGCGCCGCAAACACGGCAGGAATGGCTTTGGCAGCGTCTGCTCGTCCAGGAATTGCGCGATATGGCCTAGGCAATCGCGCCGTGGATTGTTTCTCGGCTCCCGGGTGAGTAACCTTGCCATCCTTAAAGACCCCCGCGGAGCGAGCTATGAAAATCGGCGTACCCAAAGAAATTAAAATTCATGAATACCGCGTGGGTCTGGTGCCTGCGGGAGTTCGCGAACTCGTCGATTCGGGACATCAAGTCCTGGTTCAAAGCGGCGCGGGCGCAGGTATTGGCTTCGATGATTCCCATTACCAAGCCGCCGGCGCCTCGATCTCGAGGAAGGTCGAGGACATCTTCGGCTCAGCCGACCTCATCGTGAAGGTCAAAGAACCTCAGCTGGACGAGTGCAAGATGCTGCGCAGCAGTCAGACGCTCTTTACTTATCTGCATTTGGCAGCCGATCGCGAGCAGACGCTGGCGTTGCTGGCCTCAGGCGCAACCGCCATCGCCTACGAGACCGTGACGGCGCCGGACGGCTCGCTGCCGTTGCTGACCCCCATGAGTGAGGTTGCCGGGCGCATGGCGGTGCAGGTCGGCGCCAACTGCCTGCAAAAGGCGAACGGCGGATTCGGCGTGCTGTTGGGCGGCGTTCCGGGAGTGGCGCCCGCCAAGGTCGTGGTCTTGGGCGGCGGCGTCTCAGGCACGCATGCGGTGGAAATGGCGGTTGGATTGCGCGCCGACGTGACGGTCGTGGATCGTTCGGTGAAGCGGCTGCGCGAGCTGTCCTCTATTTTCGGCAGCCAGCTCAAGACCGTGTACTCGACCGCGCACGCCATTGAAGAGCTGGTGCGCGACGCCGACCTGGTGATCGGCGCGGTACTCATCGCGGGCGCCGCGGCTCCGAAACTCGTGACGCGGGCCATGGTTAAAACCATGAAGGCCGGCGCCGTGCTGGTCGATATCGCCATCGACCAGGGCGGCTGCTTCGAGACCAGTCATCCCACGACCCACGCGGAACCCACCTATGTGCTCGACGGGGTGATCCATTATGCGGTCACCAATATGCCGGGGGCCGTGCCGAGAACTTCCACCTTTGCACTCACCAATGCGACCTTGCCGTATGTCAAGGCTCTGGCGGATCACGGGTGGCGCACGGCGATCTCCAAGGACGTTGGATTGGCCCACGGGCTCAACGTGCACGCCGGTCAGTTGACACACGAAGCCGTCGCAAGTGCGCTTGGATTGGATTATCGAGCGTATCGCGCGGCCTAGCCGCGCCTCAAGAACTCCAGGAAGGGGTCCTTAATAATCTCAAGGATATGGGGAATTCGATGAAGACAAAGCGGCACGTGCCGAAATTTCGCCGCGCCACTCCGGCGGTACGCCGCGAAGCGCTGGTTGAGGCGACACTTCGTTGTTTGAAAAAGTACGGCCATGATGGCGCTTCGGTGCGCCGCATCAGTGCCGCGGCCGGCGTCTCCATCGGATTGATCAACCACCACTTTCCGAGCAAATCGGGATTGATTGCGGAAACGTACGAGACCCTGGCATTGTCGCTGCAGGATTCGCTGCGAGCCCGCGCCCAGAATCGGACTGCGTCGCCGCGCAAGCGCTTGAGCGATTTTTTCCGCGCATCGTTCGCTCCTGAGCTGCTGGATCCGCAACTTTTCAACGTCTGGGTGGTGTTCTGGAGCATGGTCGCGCACTCGCCTGAAATCCGCGCCGTTCACGATCGAACCTATGGCCAGTACCGGTCCATCCTGGAGAAGCTGCTGGGCGAACTGGTCAAATCCGGCGCGGCGCCCAGATTGAAGCTGCGCTCGGCCGCGATTGCGCTCAGCGCATTGCTCGACGGCCTTTGGGTCGAACTGAGCCTGAGCTCCGAGACCTTCAAACCCAGCGAAGCGATCGGTATTTGCGAGGATTGGGTGAATGCCCTATGCGCCGGCGCCTTTCCGCGAATTTTGCGCGAAAAACATCACAGAACTTAACAATTCGTCTTGTTATACTATCGTTCAACAAGAGCTGTGAAGACGTGCGATGGACGCGAGGCGCCTGGCATTGGACGAAGAATTCAGTCTGCCCGGATGGATATACCGGGACGCGGATTTCCTGCGGGCTGAAAAGGAGCAGGTGTTCGCCGCGTCGTGGCAGATCGTATGCCACCTCAACGACATCCCGAATCCCGGCGACTACCATACCCTGGATTTTCTCGGCGAGCCGATCGTCGCGGTGCGCGGGCGCGATTCCGGGGTCAAGGCATTTTTCAATGTCTGCCGGCATCGCGCAGCGCGGCTCGTCGACGGCGGCTCCGGACATTGCCCCGGCCGAATCGTCTGTCCCTATCACGCCTGGACGTATGATCTCGACGGAGCGCTCAGCGCCGTGCCGCACCGCAGGGAGTTCGTCGATTTTTCCCTGGAGAATTTCGGCCTCAAAGCGCTCGAAACCGAGGTCTACAAAGGTTTCGTTTTCGTGCGCCTGAAGCCGGGCCTGCCGAGCGTCGCCGACATGCTGGCGCCCTATCGGAACGAGCTGGCGCTGTACCGCCTCGAGGAGCTAAAGCCTCTCGGACGCGTCACGATGCGCTTGCGCCATGTGAATTGGAAGAATGTAACGGACAACTATTCGGATGCGATGCACATTGCGGTCGCGCATCCGGGTTTGTCGCGCCTGTTCGGTCAGAGCTACGGCGTCGAGGCAGAGCTCTGGGTGGACAAGATGTGGGGCCATCTTCGCGACACGCCTTCCTCGCAGCTTTCGGAGCGCATGTACCAAGCGGTGCTCCCCAGGTCGCCTCATTTGCCGGAGAATCGGCAGCGGTTATGGACCTACTTCAAGTTGTGGCCGAACGTGGCGTTCGACGTCTATCCGGACCAAATCGACTTCATGCAAATGATTCCGCTATCGCCCACCGAGACTCTGGTGCGTGAGATTGCCTATGCGCACCCGGATGAGCGGCGCGAAATGCGCGCGGCGCGATACCTGAATTGGCGCATCAACCGCCGGGTCAGCTTGGAGGACAAGGCGCTGATCGAACGGGTGCAGGCAGGCATGGGGTCGCGCAGCTACAGTCCGGGCCCGCTGGGGCGCAACGAGGTGTCGCTGCGAAGTTTTGCGCGCCGCATGCGCGAACTCATTCCGGAGAGCCGGCTCGAGCGCGCGCCGGGCGCCGGCTGGCGAACCGTCGGCGCTCCGCCGGGCGGGCACCGTGGCTGAGTCGCCGCGCGACGCCGTGATTGTCGGCGGCGGTCACAACGGGCTGGTCTGCGCCGCGTACTTGGCCGCGGCGGGACTCAAAGTCACGGTGCTCGAGCGGCGCAACGTCGTCGGCGGCGCCGCGGTAACCGAAGAATTTCATCCCGGGTTTCGCAATTCGGTGGCTGCCTACACGGTGTCGCTGCTCAACCCAAAGGTCATTCGCGACCTCGATTTACCGCGTCACGGCCTGCGCATCGTCGAGCGCAGACTGGCCAACTTCCTTCCCCTGGACGAGACCACCTATTTGAAGGTTGGCGCCGGCCAAACCGCCAAAGAAGTGGCCAAGTTTTCCAGCCGCGACGCCGGGCGCCTGAGTGCGTATGGCGCACGTCTGGACGTGATTGCCGATGTGCTGCGCGATTTGGTGCTGGAGACGCCGCCGAATGTCACCGCCGGCAGCTGGCTGACGGCGCTGCCCGAACTGCTTCGCGGTGCACACCTCGGCAAGCGCATCGCCAAATTGGATCTTCCGATGCGGCGTGAGCTGCTGGACTTGTTCGTGAAATCCGCCGGCGACTATCTGGACGCCTGGTTCGAGAGCGCGCCCATCAAAGCGGCGTATGGTTTCGACGGCGTCGTCGGCAACTATGCCAGTCCCTACGCGGCCGGGTCTGCCTACGTGCTGCTGCACCACGTGTTCGGCGAGGTCAATGGCAAGAAAGGTGCTTGGGGTCACGCGGTCGGCGGCATGGGCGCCATCACGCAGGCGATGGCCAAGGCGGCTGCGGAGCGTGGCGTGGATATTCGCGTCGCCAGTCCGGTGCGCGAAATCCTCATCGAAAACGGCCGCGCCGTGGGCGTGGTCACCGAGAAAGGCGAGGCGATTCGGGCGCGCAGCGTCGTGTCGAATTTGAATCCAAAATTGCTCTACGGATCGCTCATCGATGCGGCGGCGTTGCCGCAGGATTTCCGCGAGCGCATCAGCCGCTGGCGCTGCGGTTCGGGAACCTTTCGCATGAATGTCGCGCTGTCGGAGCTGCCCGACTTCAAGGCGTTGCCGGGGCGCGCGGCGGCCGATCATCACACGGCCGGCATCATTATGGCGCCCAGTCTTGCGTACATGGACCAAGCCTATCTCGATGCCAGGGCCGGCGGATGGTCGAAGCGCCCCATCGTCGAGATGCTCATACCGTCGACTTTGGATGACAGCCTTGCACCCCCGGGCCGGCATGTGGCCAGCCTCTTCTGCCAGCACGTCGCGCCGGTGCTGCCGAACGACGCGTCCTGGGATGCGCATCGCGAGGAAGTCGCGGACGTGATGATCGATCTGGTCAACACGCACGCACCGAATTTCAAGGCTTCCGTGCTGGGCCGGCAGATCATGAGTCCGCTCGATCTCGAACGCACTTTCGGGCTGATCGGCGGCGACATTTTCCATGGCGCCTTGAGCTTGGATCAACTGTTCTCGGCACGGCCGATGTTGGGGCATGGCGATTATCGCGGCCCACTGAAAGGGTTGTACATGTGCGGCTCGGGCACGCACCCCGGCGGCGGCGTAACCGGTGCGCCCGGCCACAACGCCGCGCGCGAAATCATCGCCGATTTTCGCCGCGGCCGATTGAAGCAGGCCTAGCTTCCCTATTTCTTCGCCGGGTCCGGATACTGGAATGGATCGGTCACCACCGGTTGCGTGGGCAGCATCTTGCGCGGCAGCGGTTTTTCGGCATTGGCGGAGGCGGCGAGAACCGTTGCCAACACCACAGCCGCCTGCCGCAGATCCTGGGGCCGCAGGTGATCGAAGGTGTCGAGGTCCGTGTGGTGAACCCGCGTCTCGTAATCCAACGGGTCCTGTATGAACTGAAACGCCGGCAAGCCAAGACGGCTCAAGAACACGTGGTCGGTGCCTCCCGTCGGCTCGGCAACGACCGCGCTCGCGCCGAGGCTGGTGAAGGGAGACAGCCACTCGCGAAAGATCGGAACCGCCGCGAAATTGCCTTCCGTATAGATGCCGCGAATCTTGCCGGAGCCATTGTCGATATTGAAGTAGCCCGCGAGTTCGGTGAAGCCCGGCAGTGTCTGCACCGGATACGAATCCGCTAAAAAAAATGGCGGCAGATCGGCTTCAGACGGATCGGCAGGCAACGGACGATGCGCCAGGTGACTGTCGACAAAGGCGGCCGATCCCAACAGTCCTTCTTCCTCGCCGGCCCACAAGGCAAAACGAATGGTGCGCTTTGGCCGTACGCCGAGGTTCGCCAGAATGCGCGCCGCTTCCATGACCACCGCGCTGCCGGCACCGTTGTCGGCGGCGCCGTCGCCGGCAACCCAGCTATCCAAATGCGCGCCCGCCATGACATAGCCTGCATGCGCGTCATCGCCTGGAATATCCGCGAAAATATTGTAGGCGTTGTGATCCGTGTCTTCGAAATGCACGCGGCTGTCGATTTCGAGACGCACCTCGCCGCGCTTGGCCAGTCGCGTAAGTTTTCGATAGTCCTCCGCCGCAAGCTCAATGCCCGGAAGCTTTGGTGTCTTACCGACGCGATAACCGTATCCTTCGCCGTGCACCAGCCGGCCTTCGCTGCGCGACATCTGCACCAGCGCCACGGCGCCTTCCTGCGCCAGGAACGCGTCCAAGTTGTGCCTGAAGCGATAACGCTCAATACGCTTCTTGCGTTCGGCGGGGTCGAACGTCGGCTGTTGGTATCTATCCAGCTTGGCAATATCGGTGTCGGCGAGCCGTTGAAACGGCGCATCGCCGTCGTCCTTAGGCGGCGCCGGCCACGTGACCAGCACGATCTTGCCGGCCAATTTTCCCCGCCACTCGGCGAAATCGGTCTCGCTGATCATGGGAGCGACGATCACCGTCGCCGACAGGACGCCGTTGGTCGCGGGCGTCCAGGCCAGCGGAATGGCTCGCAGCTCCAGCGGGCGCGGTGCGATCATTCGCACATGCGAGGATTCGATCCACCATCCTCGACCGAAATCGAAGGCCTCGGCCCTGACGTCCTTCAAACCCCAGCTCTTGAACTTATCCTGCGTCCAGCGTTCGGCTTTGCGCATGGCCGGGGAATTGGTCATTCGCCCGCCTATCTCGTCGGCCAGATAGGCCGCGGTGTTGACGACTTCGCTGTGGTTGAAGCCCACATCGGAAATGCGATTGATCGTAACGGTTTCGGCGGAAATTGCGGCCCTGGGCGTGACCACCGCGGCCGGCGACGAGACGCTCAGGAGAAGACAAGCACTCGACATGCACAGCTTTGTTGACACCGCACACCCTCTTTGAAATAGCGCCGCATCCTAGCAATCCTAAGGCGTAGCCACCAAGTCCCTCTCAATCATCTTCCCAATCGAACCGCCAGATGGCGATCGCTGCGAACAGCGCGGACCAACCCACCAGGATTGCCGTGGGCAGGAGCGCGGATTGCAGCGGCAAGCCGCGCCAGGTCATCGCATCGAGTCCGTCCACAGCCCAGCGGGTCGGTACGAACTCAGTCACATGCTGCAGCCATTCCGGAAACAGGAACGATGGCACCCAGGCTCCGCCCAGCATGACCAGAATGAGCACCGAAAACATCGCCACCCCGCGGGTCGCGCCCACCGAGCGGCCGAGCGCGGAAATCATGAGCCCGGTCGTGGCCGCGAGCAGCGAGAAGGCAATCGCAACCATGACGAAGCCCGGCACGCTGCCCGCGATGCGCACGCCGAAGAACAAGGCGGCGGCGAGGTAAACGACGGCCAGGATCATCATCGAGATCAAGGTCGTGCCGGCCACCCTGCTGCCGAGCAGTACGGCGCGCGACAGGGGCGCGGCGCGCAATCTGCGCCACATGCCTTCCTGGCGCATCAGCAGCAGTGTCACGCCGGCATCGATGCCCATGAACAGAATGAACTGGATGCTCATGCCGGCGAATGAATGCGCGTATGAGTTGTATCGCGGGCCGGTGGTGACCGCGGTATTGACGAGGTTGAAGGGTGCCGGCTTGCTGCCGCCGACAAAATTAGGCCGGGAAATGCGCTGCATGACATGTTGCGTGAGCAGGCCCGCCACCATGGGCCGAACCATGGATTGCGACGGATCGTAGAAAAGCTTGACGTCCGGCATTTGCCCCAGGCCGACCAATGCACCGGTCGCCGCAGACTCGAATCCGGCTGGAAACACGATGGCCGCGCGCAACTTGCCGCTCTTGACCAGTTGCCGCGCCTGATCTTCGGGCAGCACTTGCATGGCCAGCGACTCGTCTTGGGTGAGACTCTCGATGACCGCTTTGGTGAGCGCGGTGTCATCCAGGTCGGTGATGGCGACCGACATGCGCGAAATCGGATTGCCGCCCGAACCGGTGCCGCCGAATAGAAAGCCGAAAAAGGCCGCCACCACGATGGGCGTGAGCACGCTGACGACCAGCGCGCGCCGGTCGCGAACAAACAGCGCGACGTCCTTGCGCACCAAAACCTTGAATGCCGTGAGGGTGGGGCTCATGTGTCGCGCAGCGTGCGCCCGGTCAGCGCGAGGAAAATATCCTCGAGATTGGAGCGCCGGCTGGTCAGCTCCTGGCAGCTAAAACCCCGCGCGGCCAGCCGCTCGAGCACGCGCGGCGCCGCTGACCCTAAGTCCGTCGCCGACACCGACAGCTGCGTTCCAGCCAGCTCGACCTGGGTGACACCCGGCAGGCCCGTGATTTCGGCGAGCGCGGCGCCGTCCGGCGGCAGGTCATACGTCAACGTCAGCATGTTCGCGACCGGTGCGCTCGCCAGCAGACCATCGAGGGTGTCGTCGGCGAGCACTTTGCCGTGATCGATGATCACGATGCGATCGCACAGCCGCTCCACCTCCTCCATGTAATGCGTGGTATAGACCAATGTTCGGCCTTCGCCGGCCAAAACCTCGATGGTCTCGAAAATGGCGTTGCGGCTTTGCGGATCGACGCCCACCGTCGGTTCATCGAGCAGCAGGATCTGTGGTTCATGGAGCAGGGCGCAGGCAATGTTCAAGCGCCGGCGCATGCCGCCGCTGAATTCGCTCGGCGGATCGCGGGCGCGGTCCGCGAGACTGGTCAGCTCCAGCACGGCCGTGATCCTCGCCGCCAGCGCGCGGCCCGCAAGGCCATACAAACCGCCGAAGAATTCCAGGTTCATGCGCGCGGGCAGCTCCTCCAGAAGAGCAATCTCCTGAGTCACCAGTCCCAAGCGGCGCTTGGTGGGGTCGGCGCCCGTACCCAGGGTTACGCCGTCGATTTGCACCGACCCTGAGTCGGGTTTCGTGAGGCCCGCGAGCATGCTGATGGTGGTCGACTTACCGGCGCCATTGGGCCCCAGCAGCCCTAGCACTTCGCCCGGGGTGGCCGCGAATGAAACATCCGCTACGGCGGTGATCGCGCCGAATTTCTTTTGGAGACGGTCAGCGACCAGTTGCATCGCACGGATACTGCCAGCAGATGCGGCCGCGCGCTACGTTTCCAATCCCTGGGCCTTCAAGTACTCATCATACGTGCCCCTGAAATCGACAATCTTGCCTTCGGGGCGCAATTCAATGATGCGGGTGGCGAGACCACCGACGAATTCGCGATCGTGGGAGACGAAGATGAGCGTACCGGCATAGTGCTCGAGCCCTATTTGCAAGGACTCGATGGTTTCCATGTCCATATGATTGGTGGGTTCGTCCATGAGAAGCACGTTGGGTTTCGTCAGGATCAACTTGCCATAGATCATGCGGCCCTTCTCGCCGCCCGACAGCACCTTCACCGACTTCTTGGTCTCCTCGCCGGAGAACAGCAGGCGGCCCAGGGTCGCGCGCACGATCTGATCGTCATCCGCCTTACCGGTGTATTGCGACATCCAACCGAACAAGTCGATCTTGTCTTCGAACTCTGCCTGCGGATCCTGCGGCATATAGCCGGGCTGAGCGTTCTCGACCCACACGATACGGCCGCTGCTGGGCCGCAATTCACCCGCGAGACAGCGCATCAGCGTGGTCTTGCCGACGCCGTTCGGGCCGATGATGGCGATGCGCTCACCGCCCTCGACATTGATGCTCACGTCGTCCAGCACTTTTTCGTCCGACCCCGGATAGCTGAAACTCAAGTGCTCCACCGATACTGCCGAGCGGTACAGCTTCTTGCCTTGCTCGAAGCGGATGTACGGATTTTGCCGCGACGACGGCTTGATTTCTTCGATCTTGATTTTCTCGAGCTGCTTCTTGCGAGAGGTGGCCTGGCGCGCCTTGGATGCATTCGCCGAAAAGCGCCGCACGAATTCCTGCAGGTCTGATATGCGGTCCTTGGCCTTGGCGTTGGCCGCTTCCACGCGTGCGCGCGCCTGCACCGAGGCCAACATGAAATCGTCGTAGTTGCCGGGATAGATCTTGAGCTGCTGAAAATCCAAATCAGCGACGTGGGTGCACACCTGGTTCAAGAAGTGCCGATCATGGCTGATGATGACCATGGTGGCGTCGTATTCGTTGAGCGCACGCTCGAGCCAACGAATCGAGTTGATGTCCAGGTTGTTGGTCGGCTCGTCCAGCAGAAGAACATCGGGCTTGGAGAACAATGCCTGCGCCAGCAACACGCGCAGTTTCAAGCCCGGCGGCACCTCGCGCATCGGGCCGTTGTGCCGCGATTCATGAATGCCGGCATCGGTGAGGATGCTGCCTGCCCGGGCTTCAGCATCGTAGCCGCCATACTCGGCGAACACGCCCTCGAGCTCCGCCGCCTTCATGTAGTCCTCGTCCGTGGCCTTGGGATCGGCGTAAATCCGGTCGCGTTCCTGCATCGCCGCCCATAGCTCGGTGTGGCCGCGCATGACGACGTCGAGAACGCGCTCGTCTTCGTAGCCGAATTGGTTCTGATTCAACTTACCGAGCCGCATGCCCATTTGCAGCATCACGTCGCCGGCGCTCGCCTCGAGGTCGCCGCCCAGCACTTTCATGAGCGTGGATTTGCCCGAGCCGTTCGCGCCGATGAGGCCATAGCGGTTGCCATCGGAGAACTTGACCGTCACCTGCTCGAAAAGCGGTTTGGCGCCGAATTGAACGGCGACGTTGGATGTGGAAAGCATATTGTCCGATCACACTGAAGAATGCGGCCGCTTAAGGCCGCGATTACCCTAACAAAGCCCGTCTAGATGGAGTGCCGTGTCGCTGCGTGGTGGCACGCGAGGCGTCTACGCTGCAAATCGCCTGTTCCGGCCGATGTATTCTAGCCGACCTTGGGGTGCAAGTTGATGTTTTCCGTCACCGCGGTGGCTGCCCATCGCTTTCCTTCAACGACCTGATGAGATTGAGCAATTGATCGCGCGCGTCGCTGTCCGCAAATTCAATGACGATTTTCCCCGATCCTTGGGTGCGCTGTTGCAACTGCACATGCCAGGTTTTGGTCCGCAAAACCTCGCTCACCACCGTCGATTCAGCTGGTTTGCGCGTCGCAGTCCCCGCTCCCTCCAGAGTCTTGCGCACCAGATTCTCGGTTTCCCGCACCGATAAACCGCGCTGGGCCACGAGCTGCCCCAGGCGCTCCCGCGCGGCAGCGCCGCGAAGCCCCAACAAAGCCCTCGCATGGCCCATGCCCAAGGCTTTTGAATCAATCAACGCGACCACCGGCTCCGGCAATTCTAGCAGTCGAATGAGATTACTGACCGCGGCGCGCGAGCGCCCGACGGAATCAGCCACCTCCTGCTGAGTGAGCGAAAACTCCGTCGTTAGCCGCTTCAGCGACCTCGCCTCCTCGGCCGCGGTCAATTCCTCGCGTTGAATGTTCTCGATGAGCGCGACCGCGACGGCTTCCTTGTCGGACAAGTCACGAACAATGACCGGTATATCGGTAAGGCCCGCGAGCTTCGCGGCTTGCCAGCGCCGCTCGCCTGCGACAATTTCGTAGCGGGCGGTCCCAGACGCCCCCGTCGGCAACGGGCGCACGATGATCGGCTGAATCACACCCTTTGCCTTGATGGAAGCGGCAAGTTCCTCCAGTGGCTCCCGATGAATCTCGCGGCGCGGCTGAAGCGTGCTTGATTGCATCAGCGACAGAGGCAGCGTGCCGCCGCCCCGGCTCGCGCTCACCGTGGGTGCCGCCCCCAGCAATGCGCCCAAGCCCCGTCCTAGACCCCTGGATTCTTGCGCCATCAGCGCAGATTAGCGCAACGCGAGCCTGAGCGCCTTGGCCGCGTGTCCCTCGTCCCTAAACCCGCGGCGAGTCGTTGGACAGGCGCCAAGGCGGAAAACGGCGCGTGCCGCCCGCGTGATAGAGGCAAATGATATTGCCGTCCGGATCCTGCAAGTAGGCTTCCCGCCACAGCCAAATCTGGTCTTTAGGGGCCTGATTGAACTCGATGCCTATGGCGCGCAGTCGTTGATAGGTTGCATCGAGATCATCGCACTCGAAGTAAACGACTGTTTGCGAGGGAACGACGGTGTCAAATGCATGCAGGGAAAAAGTCGCGCCGTCCTGGCACTCGAATCGCGCATAGCGCGGCAGCGCGCTGACGATCTGCGTGAATCCGAGGCGCCGATAGAATAGAGCCGATAGCTCGACATTTTTCGCGGGCAACGTCACTTGATTGAGGTTCATCGCTGATTCCCTGATGCTGCGAAATAGACTGCTGATTATCAGGCCAAACCTCTCGCGCATCACCTCTTGCGCGCAACCAGTTGACAATTGCCTCTCTTATATTTAACCTTTCAGTTAATTAGCTAAGTGGATAAATACCATGAACCCTGGCTTGGACACGACCTTTTCTGCTCTCTCCGACCCCACGCGGCGCGCCATATTGGCGAGGCTGGCGAAAGGCGACGCCACGGTGCTGGAACTGGCGGAGCCTTTCAGCATGAGTCTCCCGGCGGTGTCCAAGCACCTGAAAGTGCTGGAGCGAGCAGGCCTGATTGCGCGCGGCCGCGACGCGCAGCGCAGACCTTGCCGCCTTGAGACCGGGCCCCTCAAGGAGGTCGCCGAGTTTGCCGAGCGCTACCGCGAGCATTGGGAGGCAAGCTTCGATCGCCTGGATGGCTATCTCGAGACCATGAAGAAAATCCAAACCAAACAGCCGAAGAAACAAGCACCCAAGAACCGAGCGATCAAATGAGCAAAAACGACACCGCCGAACGCGAAATCATCATCACGCGAATTTTCAATGCGCCTCGCGACTTGGTGTTCCAGGCATTCACTGATCCAAAGCACGTCGATCATTGGTATGGCCCGCGAGGTTTCAGCACCAAAACATCCGACATGGACGTCAGACCGGGGGGAAAGTGGAACTTTGTGATGCGCCACGAGCAGTATGGGGTGTTCAAGAATCGCATCGTGTATCGCGAAGTGAAGCGCCCGTCCCGGCTGGAATACACTCACGACTCCGGCGTTGACGGCGACCCGTCGGCGTTCGAAGTGACGGTGACCTTCGAGGAGATGTCCGGCAAGACCAAAGTTACCATGCACTCGGTATTCCCGAGCGCCGCCGAACTAGAACGGGTCAAGGGGTTCGGAGCGGTCGAAGGCGGTAAACAAACACTGGAACGCTTGGCCGAGTGGCTCGCCGAGCTTGAGTAAACCCGCTGCGCTTCGCTCACGGCTTCCAGAAAGTGATGACCGCGCCGCCCGCAACGACCAGCGCGCCGCCGACTACGGTCGGCATGGTAGGCAGCGTTCGAAAGAACGCGAAATTGATAATCTGCCAAATGACGAACAACGTCGCGATGTAAATGCCGACCACCTGGCCGAATTCAAATGGCGCCAAATTGAGCAGCGTTCCGTAGCCCAATAGCAGCGCCGCGCCTGCCACAAATAATGCAATACGATAGGCGCCGACATGGTCGTATATCGCCAAGCGGACGATCGCATCGCCGCTCGCCTCGAGCGTCGTCGCGGCTATTAGAAAAACTATGGGATAGACGTTTTGCAAGGACTTCAGCATCGGCGAATCTCCCGGTCGGCTGTTCACCATATCAGACTGTGGCCTCTCGAGCGGTCGAGCCGGCAAGCGGTGCCCATGGCCGCGCGCGGTGGTACTCTTGTTTTTCGTGACGAACCCCAGGAGCGGCGTTTGAAGACTTTCATCATTCTAACGGCGACGATGCTGTCGGCATGCAGCTGGTTTCATTCGAAGGCGCGCGCGCCTGATCCTTCGCAATTCGTCGTCACCGGCGCCCCCAAAGGCTCAATCGTGTTCGTCGACGATGTACAGCAAGGTCAAGCCGCTGAATCGAACGTCAAACCGCAATTGATAGACACGGCCCCGGGCCAGCACAAAGTGGAAGTCCGCTTTGACCACACCGTCGTCTATCGGGAAAATGTCTATATCCAGAGCGGCGAGAAGCGGGTTGTCACCGTTCTCTCCGGCTCAAATCGCGAGTAGGCCGGCTTTTCTATTTCTTGCGCCGAGGCTTGCCGGAGCGCGATGTTTTGCGTTTCGCAGCCAACTTGCCCTTGGCCGCTGACTTGCGCTTTGGCGCTGACTTGCGCTTTGGCGCTGACTTGCGCTTAGGTGCCGACTTGCGCTTTGGCGCCTTGCGTCCCGCCGCCGCCGCGCTCTTCACGGATGTCTTGCGCTTGGCGGCCTTCGCAGGCTTGGACACCCTTCCAGCGATCTTTCCGGAGGCTTGCTTCGCCTTCTTCTTGGCGATCTTCTTGCGCGCAATCGACTGCTTCGCAGCCGCCGCCGGCGCGGCGCCGCCTCGTAGTTGTTCGAGTATCGCCGGATTTTCCAGGGTCGACACATCCTGGGTGATCTCCTCGCCGCGCGCGATGGCACGGAGCAGTCGGCGCATGATTTTGCCCGAGCGGGTTTTCGGCAAATTGTCGGTCAGTCGAATCTCATCCGGTTTGGCGATCGGGCTGAGCTGATCGCCGACCCATCCACGCAGCTCGTCGATCAGCGATTTCGCGGCCGCGCCCTGCGGCCGCGGCACGTTGAGCACCACATAGGCAAATGCCGATTCGCCCTTGATCTCGTGCGGCTTGCTGACCACGGCGGCCTCCGCAACCTTGGGATGCGCGACCAGAGCCGACTCGATTTCCATGGTGCCGAGCCGATGGCCCGCCACGTTGATCACATCGTCGATACGCCCCATGATCCAGTAGTAGCCATCCGCATCGCGGCGGGCCGAATCGCCGGCCACGTAGTAGTGATTGTTGAATTTTTGGTAGTACGTTTTGATGTAGCGTTCGTTGTCGCCCCAGATGGTGCGCAGCATGGAAGGCCACGGCCGCTTGATCACGAGGTAGCCGCCGGCATTCGGCGTGTTCACGGGCCGCCCCTCTTCGTCGACGATGTCCGCGAATATGCCGGGAAACGGCTGGGTGCAAGACCCGGGCTTGGTGGCGGTCACGCCGGGAACCGGCGCCATCATGGCGGCGCCGGTCTCGGTCTGCCACCAGGTATCGACAATGGGGCAGCGCTCGCCGCCGATGATGCGGTGATACCACATCCAGGCTTCCGGGTTGATGGGTTCGCCCACCGTGCCCAACACCCGCAGCTTGCCTAAATCGTATTTGGCCGGCACCGCATCGCCCAGTTTCATGAGCGCGCGAATCGCCGTGGGCGCGGTATAAAAAATGCTGACCCCATGGGCCTGGCACATTTTCCAAAAGCGCCCACCGTCGGGAAATGTCGGCGCGCCCTCGTACATGAAAATGGTCGCGCCCGCCGCCAGGGGCCCATAAGCCACATAGGTGTGCCCGGTGACCCAGCCGACATCGGCAGTACACCAGTAGACGTCGTTGTCCTTGAGATCGAAGGCCCACTTCGTGGTCAACTTCGCGTTGAGCAAGTAGCCGGCGGTGGAGTGCTGAATGCCCTTGGGCTTTCCCGTCGAGCCCGAGGTATAGAGCAGGAACAAGGGATGCTCCGCTTCCAGCCATTCAGGGGCGCAGGTCAGCGGCTGTCCCGATATCGCATCGTGCCACCACACATCGCGCGCGGCGCGCATGTCGCAGGGTGTGCCGGTACGCCGATAGACGATCACTTTCTGCACCGACTCGCAGCCTTCGGCCAGCGCCTTATCGACGGCATGCTTCAATTCCACCGCATGGCCCGCGCGCCATCCGGCATCGGCGGTTATCACGAGTTTGGCGCCGGCGTCTTCGATGCGATCTTTGACGGCATTGGCGGAAAAGCCGCCGAATACCACCGAATGCACGGCACCGATGCGCGCGCATGCGTGCATGGCCACCACCGCTTCGGGAATCAGCGGCATATAGATGATCACGCGATCGCCGCGTCCTATCCCCAAAGCTTTCAAGGCATTGCCGAACTGACACACCTCTTGGTGCAGTTGCGCATAGGTCAGTTTGCGGACGTCGCCGGGTTCGCCTTCGAAAATGATGGCGACCTTGTCCGCGCGGCTCGTCAAATGCACATCCAGGCAGTTGTGCGATACGTTCAGTTGGCCGTCGGTAAACCAGCGGTAATTGGGCGCGCGTGAGTCGTCGAGGGGCACCGTGAAGGGCCGGTGCCAATCAATCTCTGCCACGGCCAAATCCGCCCAGAATCCGACATAGTCATCGGCCGCCTTGGCATGCATGCGCTTGAGCTCCGCGGCCTTGAGCGTCGCATGTTTCGCAAACGCCGCGGACGGCGGAAATACGCGGTCCTCCTGCAGGACCGATTGAATATCTTTCTGCGCCATGGTCTTCCCCCGTCTCATGCAGCGGTGGCGATGCGACGCACCTGCTGCCTCAAAATGTTCCCGAATCCATGGGTGTCAAAAAAGAAATCGAGCCTGTTGCGATCCTGCGGCCGCGGTTTCAAGTCATCCAGTGTCGCCTCGATCGGCATGTCGCAAACTATCCCGGTCAGGCGTCGGGCCAGATAGGCGGCCTCCTTGTGAGCCAGCAGTTTAGCAGCGACTGCGGCCGCGCCGCGCAGCTTCAACAATGGAATCCGATGCAGATTCGCATACAGTTCATCGAGGGATCCGAATACCGCAAATAGTTCGGCGGCCGTCTTCTTGCCGACGCCCGGAACGCCCGGGATGTTGTCCACGCTGTCGCCGGTCAGCGCCAGAAAATCGGCAATCAGCTCCGGAATCGCCCCAAAGCGCGGGCCGATGTCGTGATAGTGATAGCGGGTGTTGCCGCTGTAATCCCAGAATACGTCGCCGTCGCGAATCAATTGCGACAAATCCTTGTCGCGTGTCACCAGCACATTGCGCAGACCGGCGGCGCGCGAGCGCGCGGCCAATGTTCCGATGATGTCGTCGGCTTCGTATTCGGCGCTGGCGAACTCCGCCAACCCCATATGCCTGCAAAATTCGCGGCACAGCGCGAATTGGCGCTCCAGAGCCGCCGGGGGCGACTCGCGATTGGCTTTGTACTTCGGATAGATGCCGTTGCGGAACGAGGTCACGCTGCGCAGGCTCAGGTCGAAGGCGACGCAGATGCGTTCCGGGCGCACCTGCTCGAGAAGATCCGACAGGAAGCGCGCGAATCCATACAGTGCATGCGTAGCGTTGCCGTCCGCGTCCACCATGTCGGGCGGCATCGAATGATACGCGCGAAAAATGAAATAGCTGGCGTCGATGTAATACACCACGCCGGACCGCGGAACGGGAATCCCCGCGACCGCGTTCACATCGGCCAGCGTTGCATGCGCTCGTGCAGCGGACTGGAACGCGGGAAATGCGCGACCAGATATTCCATCTGGTCCGCAAGCACGCGGCGGCCTTTCAAGAATATGTATTCCGCATACGTGGGTGTGAACGGTACCGCCAACAGTTGCATGCCCGCCTGCTCCGGCGTTCGCGACGCTTTGGCATTGTTGCAGCGGCGGCAGGCCGAGACCACATTGCTCCACAGGTCCTGGCCGCCGCGGCTGAACGGCGTCACATGGTCGCGCGACAGCAGGCTATAGGTGAAACGCGCGCCGCAATACAAACACAGGTACGCATCCCGGCGGAACAGC
>Ga0179592_10000019_pt1 | contig 75731 bp, 72 predicted proteins | sample CZODoug2_1_08_16_FD_148623 | JGI IMG/M metagenome (GOLD analysis project Ga0179592, IMG submission 148623) | Vadose zone soil fungal communities from Angelo Coast Range Reserve, California, USA - CZODoug2_1_08_16fungal (Illumina Assembly) | ecosystem: Environmental > Terrestrial > Soil > Vadose...
CACAGATCAAAACAATCTTCATAGAGACTCCAACCTGCTTATTCCAACTGTATGTCAGTTGACTAACTAATTGCAAGGCGCATTTTACTCGACTCGTCTTCAAGCTGCGCGATCAGCCCGCCGGGCGTCTCACAAGCTTCGAATCCAACCCTTAAGGCGTTTAGTCTCCGTCGCCACAAGACCGGAGTCATGAAAGGAATGAGCCAGGATCGAAACGCCTTGCAGGGCGGAAAGCACGTGCACGGCAAGCGCCTTAGAGTCTTTCCCCTTCCCGAGTGCCCGAAACTGGCTCTCGATCCAGGCCAGGTGTTGAGCGAAGATCTCGGTCGCTCTGGCGGCGAACGAGCAGCCTGCCTTGTGGAGCTCAGAGCAAAACGTCCCGACCGCGCAGCCGCGCTGTGCCAAGAAGTCCTTGTTCTCGAAAACATCTTGGATACAGGCGTAAAGCCGATCCTTGGGCGATCCAGCTTCGTTCCATCGTTGCATTTGCGCGGACAGTTGCGCTAGCCTCTGTTCGACGATCGCCTCGCCAATCTCGTCCTTGGTCTTGAAGTAATAATAAACGTTGCCCAGCGGAATTTCGGCTTCCTGCGCGATGTCGGCAAGCGAGGTGGCGCCGAACCCGTTCTGGTACGCCAAGCTCACTGCCGCGCTAACCAGCCGCGATCGTTTATCGATATGTGTCTTAGCCATGTTAGTGCATAAGTCAGTTACCAGACTTACTCTGGCGGGAATAGGCATACCTGTCAAGCCGCGGGGACGCAACCTGTCGGGTGCGCCTAATATAAGGGACCCGGCTTCCTACCACTTCGGACACCATTTATTGATTGGACGGGCGCATTGGCCCTCTCGTTGAGTTCACTCGGCCCCCGCCCGACGAGATAGCGGCACAGTCGGAATAGCCGCGTAGTCCCGACTCGTGGACGGTTTACAATCCTGGAGCAACTGTGGGCTTTACATGAATTAATCCTGTCTTCTGAGCATACGATCGACGGATCGGCTCATTTGTTTCAAAATAAATCCAGGCGCCACGCGACTCATGATTTTGAGCTGATTCGCCTGACCTGGACGAATTTCAAATCGATCGGTTTGCATTCCTTTGACGGCGACTTTAACCATGTCTTCCAGATTCATGATAGTAACGCCTTTCATGTCTTCAAAATTAAAGTCACTCAAGAGTTCGGTTTGTGTCGCTGGCGGCGCTAGATCAAATACCTTTACTTTGGTGCCTTTCAGTTGCACACGAAGGGACTCGGTGAACGAATGCAGACCGGCCTTGGTGGCGCAATAGACCGGTGAAATTGGCAATGGAACAAATGCCAATCCAGATGAAACGTTCATGATGGCCGCCTCTGATTTTGTTTTCAAATGCGGCAAGAATTGCTTCACCATGCGAATCGGCCCGCTCAAATTAATTTCAATCTCCCGAGTGATGTCTTCGAGGCTTCCGTCTTTGTCGTGAACATTGATCTCACGCATGATACCGGCGTTGTTGATCAAAATGTTGAGATTAGGAAACTGCTTGGTGACCTGTTCGTAAAGAGTCGCAATCGCTTTTGGATCGGAAACGTCGCTTCGAAAGGCGTGAATTTTTGGATAGGCCGCTTTCGCACGGTCCAATTTAGGTTGATTGCGTCCCGTGATAAGGATCGTGTTACCAAGTCCCGTGAGTTGTTTGGTGAGTTCATAACCGATGCCGCTGGCACCTCCGGTGATCAAAATCGTATTGCTCGTGAGTTTCATAATTGAATGCCCCCAAAATATATGACCGCCACCTACAAGTTGCTACGTAGCTTCCGTCGCTCGACGCAAACACAACGTCCTCCGGATGCACGGTGATACCGCGCGTCAGGGCGGCGTAAGCCGTCCAGCCGTGACCGAGATACGCGGCACGATCGGGAAGACAGAGGCCCGCTGAGCATAGTATTCGGCCTGCAGCGCGGTCGGCACGTGATCGACCGACCCAGCGCGCATGCGGGTGAGCGGCGCCATGACAATACGATTGGGGAGATTTAGATCGCCCATGCGGACTGGGGCAAAGAGAGGCTGGACAGACATGACGGTGCTCCTGCGCAAGGGATCAATCGGTGACGACGATTTTGATGGCTTTCTCGCGCGGCTCGATGAAGCGAGGGCGTCAGCAATCCGGTCGGGAGGTTGGGACCTATGGCCGAAATACATCAGCGGGCTTTTTCTTCGACGGGCTTGCGGTTCTTGCGCATCTCCTCCATCACCGCGCAACCCCTTACCACCGCGGGCCGCGCTCGGATGGTGTCGAACCAGCGCTTCATGTGGGGGAAATCGTCCAGTGTCTGGCCGAAGTTGGCGTGGGGGATGACCCAGGGATAGGTCGCCATGTCGGCGATCGAATAGGCACCGGCCATGAATTCGCTATCCTTGAGCCGCGTGTCGAGCACGCCGTAGAGGCGGCTCACTTCCTTGGTATAGCGGTTGATTGCGTGCTCGATCTTGTCTTTGGTGTAGTTGAGGAAGTAGCCTGCCTGGCCCGACATGGGTCCCACGCCGCCCATCTGCCACATCAGCCACTGCAAAACGTCGTAGCGCGGCGGCCCGTCCTTCGGCAGGAACTTGCCGGTCTTCTCGGCGAGGTAGATCAGGATTGCCCCGGACTCGAAGATGCTGACCGGCCCGCCTCCACTCGCCGGCGTATGGTCGATGATCGCCGGGATGCGATTGTTCGGCGCTATCTTCCGGAAGTCGGGCTCGAACTGCTCGCCCTCGAGGATATTCACGGGGGCCACCCTGTAGGGCAATCCGCACTCCTCGAGCATGATGGTCACCTTCCAGCCGTTCGGCGTCGGCCAATAGTGCACGTCAATCATCATTGCCTCCGTTCAATTCGTGTTCTCAGCGCTTGTCGTACTCGTCATGGCGGCGGAACCACGGCGGCGAAAACCACTGAGATCGCTTCAATCGAGGCCATGTCGGTGGCGGTGTTTTGGCCAAGCATTGTTCAAATACCCCTATGATTTCCGCTCATCTTGGCAGCCCGGAACGTGCTCCTGGCCATCGTGCATTCCTCCCGACGCCGGTCTCGACCATTACGGCCGTGGCACCATAGCGGCCGGAATGACTGCGTTCATGATCCGGTTGACCGGGCCAGGGATGATGACGGGCCGGCAGATGCGGACTTGCTGGCAAGCCCTTTATCAATCAAGTCCGCCTCGATTTTCCTCGCAAGAGAAGCGGGCACGAGGGCGTTCAAAATGCGGTTCACCCGGCCCGGAATGACTTTGGAGCGGTTTTTGAGCAGACCGCTGAGGCCCTCAGATACGCACTGCTCGACGCTCATCGGTTTCATCGGCATGGTCTTCGGCTCGAGACCGAACTTTTCGAGCACCGCTGTGTCCGTAAACCCGGCTGCCAGTACAGTGACGTAGACACCTAGAGGTTTGAACTCATAGTTAAGCGCCTCGCCAAGGCTGTGTACATACGCCTTGGCGGCTCCGTCATTTGCCATACGGGGAACACCGGCTTCCGCACCCATTGCCCCCGCGAGCATCAAGCCGCCCCGCCCCCGCTTGGCGAGTTTCGCGCCGAAGTGGTGGGTGATGTCCAGATGCGCCATCGTACCGACCCGCAAGGTCGCCTGATGCAACTGCCGATCAAGCTTTAAGAACTCGCCGGGATTTCCGGTGCCGGCATTGGAGACGACAAGGCCGATGTCGAGATCGTCAGTGGCGGAGGCGAGTTGCCCGATGAAATCCTCCCGCGAGACATCAAGGACGACGACTCGATGCTCCACAGCGTAACGCTTGCTAAATTCAACGCCTACTTCCTTAAGCAAGTCCTCCCGCCGCGCAACGATGACAATATTGATTCCTGAAGCTGCGACTTGCCGCGCAAATTCCTTGCCTATTCCGGACGAGGCACCCGTGACGAGTGCCCAGGGGCCGAACCTTTTTTTATCGAGTGCGACGTTCATCTTTTTGCTCCGTTCTGCCTGCTTAGGGCATGCTGTGTTTGTCACAAATCATTCGGCAGCCAATGGCCGCAGTGATAAGTCAGGCCCCTGACTTAACAATTAGGTTGAAAATGGTCGATTCTTTTGTCAACCCGGGTTCTTGTGATGTTGCCAGGCGGTCTTCGAATACACGCTGGGTAAGCTCAATCAACTTTGTAAACGCGGCCGGTTTGCGCCCCCAAGATAGCGCGTTTGTAGGCTTGTCCAACCTTCCATCCTTCGACCGGAATCATGCCGGGAAAGAACGGACCAAGACGAGCTTCGGATTCTTTTAGGATCGTAGGACTCACCACATTGATACGCAATCCCTTAGGAAGTTCAATTGCGGCAGCCCGAACAAAACCTTCCAACGCGCCCGAGACGGCTGAAGCCGCGACGCCGGCGAAGATTGGTTCGTCGTTAAGAACGCCCGAAATCAAAGTGAAGGATCCTTTTTCGTTGATGAACGGGATCGCCTCCTGAACAAGATTGATCTGACCCATGAGCTTGCTTCCCAACGAAAACTGCCACTTTTCAGCGGTGAGTTCCGAAAGCGGAGCAAATGCGATTTCGCCTGCTGCAATGGCCACGGCGTCAAACGCGCCGACGGCTTGATAAAGCTTCCTGACACGTTCGCGGTTCTCGATCTCGACTTGGAAATCGCCTGATTTGCGTCCGACCTTGACTATCTCACGGCCAGCACCCGCCAATGCCTCTTGAACCCGTTCGCCGATCGTGCCGTTTGCGCCGACCAAAATAATCTTCATAAGAACTCCATTCTTGTTTCTGATCTCCGGATTTATTTTTTCGCCTTCAACTTACGGGACAAAGCCGCCAGTAGCCTCAATCACTTGTCCAGTAACCCAGCGACCATCAGGCGAAGCTAGAAACGCCACTACATCGGCAATGTCTGATGGAACTCCAATTCGACCCAAGGGAGTACGCGAGATCATGTAGTTCTTTGTGTTCTCATCGATGCCCGCTCGAAACATTTCCGTATCCACGGGTCCGGGCGAAACCGCGTTCACCGTGATCCCTTTAGGGCCAAGTTCGGCGGCCCATGCCCGAGCCAGCGCATTGAGACCGGATTTCGTCGCCGAATAAACGGATAACCCCGGAAGAGGATGAGTAGAAGCACTGGAGCTTACAATGATGACGCGACCACCTTCCTTCGGAAAGTGTTTCAGCGCTTCCTGGGTCGCGATAGTCGGACCGATAAGATTGACGCCAATCTGCGAGTGGATCTGCGCTTCATCGATTGCCCCCATAGGAGCGAAAGCGAAGCTGCCCGCATTGTTGACAAGAATATCAATGCGTCCGAAAGCGTCGAAAGCGGCGTTCACGAGCGATCGGGTCTGGGCAGGATCACCTAAGTCAGCCTGAAACGTCTTGGCTTTGCCTCCTCTGCTTATGATCGTTTCGACGACCGATTCGGCTTGCTTCGCAGACTTCGCGTAATTGACGGCGATAGTCGCGCCCTCGGTAGCCAGCCTCTCGGCGATCGCGGCTCCGATCCCTCGCGAAGCTCCGGTCACAATTGCGACTTTGCCGTTTAGTTTCATTTCTTTATCTAGTGCTGCTCTCATTTTCTTGCTCCATTCCGCCTGCTTAGGGCCTGTTGTGTCATCAGATCACGCCGTCATTCCAAGGGTATGTCAGTTGCCTAACTAATTTCAATGCACATTTTTTCGGCCAATTTCTGGCTTCGCCGTACGGGCCTACGGGCTCAGCCCGCCTCGTGTCTCACAAGCTTTGAATCCAACTCTTGAGGCGCTTGGTCTCCGTCGCCACAAGATCGGAGTCATGAAAGGAATGAGCCAGGACCGAAACGCCTTGCATGGCGGAAAGCAGGTGCACGGCGAGTCCCTTGGAGTCTTTCCCCTTCCCGAGTGTCCGAAACTGGCTCTCGATCCAGGCCAAGTGTTGAGCGAAGATCTCAGTCGCTCTGGTGGCGACCGAGCCGGCCGCCTTGTGGAGCTCGGAGCAAAACGTCCCGACCGCGCAGCCGCGCTCTGCCAAGAAATCCTTGTTCTCGAAGACGCCTTGGACGCAGGCGCAAAGCCGATCCTTGGGCGATCCTGCTTCGTTCCATCGCTGCCGCTGCGTGGCCAGCTCCGCTAGCCTCAGCTCGACGATCGCCTCACCAATGTCGTCCTTGGTCTTGAAGTAATAATAGACGTTCCCCAGAGGAACCTCGGCTTCGCGCGCGATGTCGGCAAGCGAGGTGGCGCCGAACCCGTTCTGGTACGCCAAGCCCACGGCCGCATTAACCAGCCGCGATCGTTTATCGATATGTGTCTTAGCCATGTTTGTGCGTAAGTCAGTCAGGTAACTTATAATGACGAGGGTAAGCAAACCTGTCAAGCCTCAGCCTCCGGCTTGCTTCTGGCCAGCCGCGGTCCTTGATCCTTACGGGCCTTGGTGTCGCTGCTAAAGTGGCTTCTGAGTGGCTCGTCCTTTGTTTACTCGTCCGCCGATGTTAGGCGTCCGCTGCCATAACGGTAGTCGAGGCCGATCAGAGATTTAACGCGTCGCTGGGTGCGTAGCCAAAACTCTGTGGCTGATAATAAATTTTATCGCGCGCGTTGCGCCGCGGGGGCTAGAGGGACCTAGTGGCAGTGGGACAGAGTGATCGGCCGCTCTGTGCCCCAGACGGTCGCTTGTTGGCGTCCGGTTTAGGGCAGCGAAACCGCGCGGCCGCCTCGGCTCACCAAAGGATACCCAACTAACGATACTGCTGGTTTGATGGGCGAGAAAATCGTGCGCCTATCGGCTCTGGAATCGTGCGTGACAGATGATGGGAGAGCCGACGATTTCCGAGATGGGCGCAAAACGAGTCGGCTGCGAAAGCACTACCTCTTCCTCCCCTACTACGCCGCCGGATGCTATGAACGGTTCGTGGTTTAGCAAGTTCGACTTCTCCCACCTGAGGATTACCCGAAGACGCGCCTCTTGCCCAGCATCGATGAACTGGACCATCAGCATCCCATCTTCACGCGGGGTTACTTTAGGGCGAAACATTGTGTCCTTTTCTTCAGGCCCATAATCGTTGATTTGGATCATTTCATCGAATGGTACAAAGCCTCTGCCTGGGTAGGTCGTTCCATCTCCACAGGCTCGCTGAGAGATGCTTTCGACGCGCACCCGGCATTTGCCTTCGTCGCATGTCACCTTCACATTCTCCACGCGCTTCTCACTTTCTGTATGAGGCACGAGGATGGAAAAGGAGACAGCGTTGTGACCATCGACAAACTGCTGACCAAGCGAGGCTTTTGGCTCCGCCTTGCACGCCGTAGAGTTTAAGACCCCACACATAGCAATGACAGAAGTGGTTAACCGCAATTCGGCCTTCATAAGCACAGCCCTCCGTAGCTTCAGGTTAGCGGGACGCCTTTAGATGCCATGCATTTGTTAAAGGCATAGTTCGGCCCTTGATCGACATAACGGTTGTTGTTTTCGACGTGCCCGTTGCCCTGATTGTAGTACGCATCAAATTCGGCGTACGGGCGGCCTGACCATGCATTTGACGCGGGCTTAGTTTCGAGGCCGCGAACTTTGCGAACGCAATCAGCGATGGCCTGTTTTATCGCGTCCGCATCGTTGGTTGCTGGCGGCGGCGGTTTTTTGGTAGGCTCTATCTGCGGAGGCTGAGCCTCGAGTCTGTCAACCCGCTCCTTCAGGTTAGCAACCTCGGTCCCTATGCTGGCCTTTAAATCACGCGCTTCTTTTCGGGATTGCTCAACCTGATTCTTCAGGTTGGATATTTCCGCCTGATTGTCATCGCCGCAGCCCGAGACAAAAAGAACTAGGGGCACCACAGCCAATACTCGCCACAACATTTAGGGGATTTCTTCGACGTGGGTGCCGAAGTCCCGCCCTACTCTGGCTTGCCGGCGGTCGGCGGTCACAAGCGTTAGATTTGTATTCAGTGCGGTCTCGGCAATCAGCGCGTCCGGGTAATGCTTTTCCACCTTCGAGCCCATCGCCGACGCTATGTGCGGCATAGTGTTATCTAAGAACCGGGGGTAGTCCTTGGACTGTGTGAGGCCGCGCCGGTAGTAGTTTGCGAAACCGAAAAACTCAGGCACCATAACAAGGCCCATTGGCCGGATAACGATCAGGCGCAAACTTCGGTAAGCCTCCAGCAGTGATGCCCTTCGGTCGGGGTTTCGCGTCTGCGCGATTTCCTGCAACTGGATTTCCGTCACATAGAGCGATCCGCGTAGCGACCACTCGCACTGCCGCCAATCGTGAATGCGATTTAGCGCGCTCGTATCGAGCATGAAACCACGCGTAAGCATAGCGTTCGATTGTCTCATAAAGGGTATCCCTCGGCAGTAATGCCCTCGCGTCTGGTGTACGAGTCGCAAATGGCTATGCAAACTACGGCGTTGCCGAGCGTTCGCCCCGTGAGACTCAAGAAGCATTATGCGAACCTGGCAATGCAGCATGAGCTGCATGATTCAATTGCCAAACGTTTCACTCACTGAATATTTCAAACGCACGACACTGCAGGCCACCCTAGTAAAGACCTGGCAGGTGACCCATGGCGTCGCAGATCAAGAAACACTTCCGAGAGCTTTGCTATGGTATTCCAATTGCACTGATCGCCGAGTGGTGCTGCGTGAGCAGCTCCGTCGCATCAAAGTACAAGAGTGGCGCACGCATACCCTCTCCCGCCGCCTGCGAGCTTTTTAAGCTCAAACTCGAGGGCCGCATCGTGCCAGATGAATGGAGCGGCTTCTGCTTTCGGGGCGGAGCGCTTTTCGGTCCAGACGGCAAGGCGTTTACTCACGGGCACCTACGTGCCTATGAGCTAGGGATGCAGTTGTTGCGTGCGTTCTCTCGTGACGATCCTCGCCGAGCAGACCGCGTGGATAGCATTTTCTGCGTAGCGGGCTTGAATGCGCGACGGATAACCCGGACAAGTCGATCGAAAATCGGGTCTAAGTTGAAGGTAGGCCGGCATACACACGCAGCAGTCACTGAGCCGATAGTCCGCGCGCCATGCGCAGTACGTTTTCGCGATGAAAATCAAGGTAGCGGCGCTGACCCTCGGAGAATGCTCCTACGTTGACCCGACCCTCGGCATCAATTCCCATCCTTTTAAGGGATCTCTGATCGGCCACAGGTGAAACTATCAATTGCCCGCTGTCCTCAAACGAAATGAAGCCTTTGTCGAACAAATGATCGACGCTGGGCGTCAGTAATAGTCCGTTCTCGCCATCCAGCCGCTGCTCATTACTCGAATCACGCCAGGGCTGCACATGGCTTGCAATCAGATGCTCTGCGCGCTCGACTCTAGTTATCCGGCAAGCCCGCTCTATCGTGCGCACGTTGTCCCGGAATATGCCTTGACCGCGACGCGCCTGCACCAGGGCTAGTCGCTCGGTCTCCCGAATAGCTTCGTCAGTAACAATCGCAACCTCGACTCGTCGCTCCCATTCCTCGATGTCTTTTTCTGGCGCAGGTGAGTCACGCTCTACCCTGCTCGTCTCGTATCCAACATCGGACACACTAGCAACCTCGTTACCGATCAATCCAAAAAGGACCGAAGCGAGCCCGGCGCCGACTCTAGTTAAATAGATGCTTTGAAGGCCATTGCCGTCGAGAGTCAGCGGCGCATACCTGCTTGCAAGTTCCGACCTCAATTGCGCGATGTGATCCTTCGGACGGATAGCATTTCTAAGCCGTTGCCAGCGAACTCCAACTCGCCACCCGATCTGACTCCAATTAGTGCCAGTCGCGCCGAACTCCTCGGGCTTAGGGCTTTCCCGACAATAACCACTAACGATGCCAATGGCTGGAATACGGGTATCGCAGAATGAGAACACGATGTCGCCGGGAGCGACTTCGCGCATGAATTCATAGAATGGATTGCGATGACCGTTTTTGTTTCGCTTGGGCGACCACAGATAATCACCGTCTATTTCCTGACGAAAAGTCTGGTTCTGGTTAACCCACCAATAGCGCACGTTGATTCCGTTCAGGTCGGCTACTGTTCAAGCTTGCGGATGATATCCTAGTACCGGGAGACACGTTCATTCGTCCATGGGCTCCATCTAGAATTGCGCGATTCCACTTACACGCGCGCGTTTTCCGGTGGACGAGCACTTCAGGGGACACGTGATGCCGCCTTTTCATCGCGCCGCCCGAGGTCTTTCTGAAACTTAGCGAGAACGCCTTCCAACGGAGCGAGGCGTCCAGCCCAAGCTTCAAATTGTGCGCCAGCCTTTGGAAGTTGACCACAGTGCGCCCTGCCGCTCGCAAGGCCCATCTTTGAATGTGAGGTTGATGTCGGACATTGATGTAGTATCCGCCAACTATTTGAGTTTGGATCCGTCTCCCTCTCAGGCCTTCGGAGCCGGCGCGGGCTGGCAGACCTCTACACATTTCTGCTATCCGCGCTTCAGCGCGCCATGCCAGTTACCGACGCGGTCGCAACGATTTGCCTTCGCGAAAAGCGTACGCGAACGTCCGTAAGAGTGGAAGCAGGCGAGGCGCGACAGACGGCGCTTGTCTTGAACTGATGCCGAAGGCTCGATTCGTAACGATCAAGCTGGTTCATTTCCTGCCGACTAGATGCCGCGTAGTGCGCTAAAGATTGGCTTTCCCACCGCCTCCACCAATGGATGCCCAATAATGGGACGTACGCGAACTCTGTCGCGGTTTTCCTGCCCGTCTTGGGGGTAGGCTTAGACCCTCATTCAGCAAGGATCGCTACGCATGAACGCTCCAACGGCTACCGCCCTCTTCATCTTCGCACTCATTGTCGCAGTTTCGATATTCAGTGGATATCGCCGCTCCTCGGCAGCTTCTGCGCCATGGCCTTTTTATTTGAAACGCCTTCTTACACAACCGGAGCAGGTTCTATATCACCGCTTGGTGAAGGCGCTTCCCAATCACATCGTTCTTGCTCAGGTTCAAGTGTCGCGGGTTCTTGGTGTAAAACAGGGCTCCCGAATCCACGAATGGAATAACCGAATCAATCACCTGAGCTACGACTTTGTGATCTGCGACAAAGCCGCAACCGTCATTGCCGCCATCGAACTCGATGATAAGTCCCATGAAAGCGAGCGTCGTAGGAATACTGACGCAAGAAAGAACAAAGCCACGATAGATGCAGGGCTAAAGCTAGTACGGTGGCAGGTCAAGTCACTGCCAGACGAAGCAATGATCCGGCGGGAGATAATCCAAGAAGATGCGGCGCCTGTCGCGCTGCCGAGCATGCGCGCCGAGCGCTGATGCGCAACTTCACAACACCTCACGCACGGCGGCCGTTCAAAGCAAACTCAATTGGCATTATGCGAAGTGGCACTGGAGTAGAGCGCCCTCACTGACCCGGCCATCGACCCGTGTTGTTTCTGATTCTGACCAACATCTGCCTCATTCGCCGCCACTCTTGAGTGGCAAAGTAGTCCATCACCATTACAAGAGCTGGCTTGCCCGGGGCGAGTGAGGCTTCCTTCAATGTCGAAATCAATTTTCGCTCATCAATCACGACCCATATGGCGCATCCCGCCAATTCCGTCTTATAGAAATTGACACCTTCCACTTCGATTCGGGCTCTATGCGGTAGCGACACCGGAGTGGAGTCCTGGCCCTGATCGTACCGCTGGAGCAATACGGGGAACCTATCGGCCGGACCAGCATTTCCCGATTCAATCATTTCTCGGATGGTCTCTTCGAATCTGCCAAGTTTGGCGCTCGCGCATTCAGGTCTGTCAGAAGCCGAAGCTCGCCAGAGGATGGACAACACGAAAAGCTTCAGCTTTGTGTAGTCGACCGGCGATTGCCAAACGAGCCGCTCCAGGTTGTCCGGGCTAACCAGGGGCGCGGCACCTTTGAGTTTGAAGAATTCAAATCCGTAGTCATCATACGGACCAAATTTCGTTTCGCACTCCGCGCACACTAGAAGTTCGTCGTATACACCCGTGTGGCTTTTCTTGGCGAAGTCGCTTTTGTGCGAAAACAGTAGATTGTTGTTTCCGGACAGAGCGCGAGCTCGAAAAAAGCTCGCCGGTATTATGTGCGCGTTAACAGAACACGGGCGAGACTGCCAGAAGCGGCACACACCCTTAGCCACGGTCATGTGACAACTATAGACTCTAATAAATGGTGCACAAAAATGGACGAAATAGGCGACCGATCTCGGATCAAAGCGCGCGTCTTTGCGACCTTAAAGAAGGCGCTGAATTCTTTCTGTCTTCGCCTTTTCGCCAAGAACTCCTGACGCAAGTACAAGAGCAAACAAAGAAACGCGTGTTCCGACTCGGAGATCCAGATGGCACGATCGGTCTGTAGGAGCAGATAAAAATTCTGTTTACTTTACGCGCAGCCGCAGACTTGTATGGTGAATTCAGTGTTCCTCTAAAGCTCGAAGGGCGGTAATGCCGCGTCCGCAGGTAGTCCAGAGCTCCGAAGAACAGTGCATGAGCTGATTGAGACTTGCCAGTAAGGAGGCCGCCTCCTCGCGGTTTGAGCAAAGATATGCCAACTCAGTAACCCAAGCTCCTACGCGTTTGCACCATGCTGGCAGGCTCTCGTCGGAAGCCGCGGCGATCAATCCAATAGGCAATGCGTTTACCCCGGAGAATGCAGTTGGCGAGGACACTCGGCAGCGCCGCGCAAGAATCCGTACCTCGTCCGCTAGACCGGGATTCCGTGTGACGGCAGACACTTGCGCAAGTCCCATGACCAGTCCGTAAATATCATCGGGGGTGTCCCCGCTGTCCAGCCGATAGCGAAGAGACTTGAGACATTTCGCGGCCAACTCAGCCTTGTCCACTCCGACATCGAACAGCACCGATGCATTCACGAGCAGCGTGAAGGCGCTCGGATCCACTTGTTCCGCGCTAAGACTCTCCCTGAGCTCACTCTCTAGAATTTCCGGCGCCCGCTGCGGTGACTTTTGCGCTCCTTCAAGTGGGCCTGCCCTGGCCGAAGCGAAGAAGTCCACGTCCCCAAGTAAAGAACCTTCCTTCTCTCCCAGAATCACCTCGCGTACCTTTTCCGTTATAATCTCCCGGTATTTATTTGCCGTTCCAATCATACGGCCTAATAGTTCATTTCGAAGTCCGTCTGCTTCCGAATATTCCGGATGCCATCGTGGCGCCACCCTCATGTCGACCAAGCATTGCAGATAGTACTGGGCTGCTCCTGTGTCACGGGCCCAGCGCGCGAAGTCCTCCCCATCAGTTCTTCCGCTGAGCAAAAAACACTGCGTGATCAATGCTGTGTGCGCATAGGCAGCTGCACGTCGGACCAAGGGTGATCGCGATGCAAATAGTCTGGTTCGAATAAATTCCCCCTCAACCAGTCTAAGCACCGAAGAAAACAACTCAAAATGGCTCAAGTCCTTCGACGCTTCTACTTGGGAGAATCCGCGAATTAGCCCCAGCATTGAACTTTCGATATCTTCATCAGCATCGGCACGAGATAGGGCAAGTTCCAATGCCGCGAGCTGCGTTTGCGGGTCAGCCGAGGCGGCGAATTGAAGAATCCGTCTTGTGTTTCCCTTGTCCAGTTTCTTGAATGGAGCCCAGTCAACGTTCTCTGTATGGGACCCCAACAGGAGGGCAAGTCGGGGTCCAGACACTGCACTCCAGTTGATGAGTTCCCGGGTCAATGCACGGGTTTTCGCATGCAACTCCTCCAGCGAGGTCACTTCTCCCAGATCTCCTACAAGCCGATCAAAGAAACGCATTTCGCGCGGAACCAGATCTGAGGGTTCTAGTTGTCCGATCGAAAAAAGCTTCTGCAAACGTATCAACCAGCGAGTAGGTGTGTTTTCCAAATCATCCATTAGCTTTACGCACTGCTCGTCCCTTAAAGCGGATTCTGAGAGCAATGTCTGCCAATGATTGTGGGAATCCTGGGGCAGATTCACCGCGTTGGCGACGTTGGCAAACGTGTCCAAGCGATGATCCTTGTTGAGAAGCAGAGGCCAAAGATCTTGGAGCAAGTATTGTCGGTGCTTGGTTCGTAGATCCACGACGACGCCCGCGCCGTCCGCTTTTAACGAGAGTCTGCACGCCTCACCACCGAGACCAAGTAATTCTCGATCTTCTCCAATTGTCGACAGCAAGCGAATTGCACCAAATAGCGAGGATCGCTTGAAACTTGGGGAATTGACTCCAAGGCTGACCACGGTATCCGTCTCAATGTGGCTAGCGCGCATAAAGTCTAAATCGGAGGTCAAGGCGTCCCGAATCGAAGGTGACAGTCGGAGCAGCACGGCGACGGCCGCTGCCCGCTCTTGTTTCATTTGCTCATCCATAGGGACTACTCTGCCACCGGCGGCATCGCCGCAAGTGTACCTATTACGTTCTTGGCTTGATCGACGAGCCATTGAAATGCCTCGGGGTCCGACACCCGGAGCGGGCTAAGGATGCATTCGTCGAGCCATTTTGAGTAATGCGATGATCTCTCTTTCGATAGACCTTCCACGCCAATGAAGATTCTGGCGATCGGCAGCACATGCCCGATCTTGTGCAAATGGCCGGGTATCGCGGACGTGGGTGGCAATGCCCAACCGCGCTCATCCAACTGTTTCAGCAGCCAGTTCGACCTGGCGCGAACGAGCTGCTCCGGCGCTTCGCCGCGCCATTGCGCAACAAGGACTCGCAAGTAGACGTCTACAAAGCCATTGAACCACTGGATTTCCGCTGGGAGTTGGAGGGCGTCGCAGAGTCTGGAAAGATAAACGTTTTCTCTGATTGCGCGAAGTTCGGCGGACTCCACCAGTACGCCGTCAGTGTTATACGAAGTTGCATCGAGATGATGCATTAACTCGGCATCGTCAAGCGGTATGAACACATGACCTCTTCGGCGCAGATCCGTCCGTGCGTCCAGCCATTGCTGGTAAGTAATCAGCTGCTTCGCACGCAGCTCATCTAGAACGTCCAACGATGTAAGCGTCCCATGCCGATTGAATGCTCGGTCATCGGAAATGACTGCCGCCAAATTGGGCTGCAATTGCAGGATCGACATACTGGGATGATCTTTCCAGCCATCGTCCACTTCAGACTGAAGCTCATCGCTTTGGGCCGGCGCGGTTTTAACGGTTCCTGATGCTAGTCCTTTTTCAAGCCAGCGCCGCGCCCTATCAATCGCTTCGCTCACCTTGGTGCTGACCCGATCGTACTCGATCAAGACAGTCGCTTGTTCCGATTCGCCCTTAGACACAAAGGCAGCGAGATTTGCCTCGTGCAGTCGATTCAAGAGGCCCAAATGTTGCAAGTGAGCTACGCAGACGTCACTTAAGAATAGAATCGCACCGTCTGGCAAACTGGCTTGATTCGGCCAGGGCCGTTCTTGCAATGCGAGATACGCTCTGGCGCGTTCCTCCTCAGTGTGTGTAATTTTCCCCTTCTCCTTTAGTCTTTCAACTACCGCCATCGAGGATACAAGTAAGCGCTGATGTGGACCTACATCGGCCTCTGTCTGCAACATCGAACCAAGTTTGAGCAGGGGACTTGGCGATACAACGAATGCGCCAGTGGTCGCCATCGCTTCCGCCAATAACTGTGCCATGTCCTGGCCGATATCATTTGCCAGATTGACATCGACGGTCGCCTTGGGATCGAGTACCTTGAGATATCCGTTAGCGATCCACTGCCGAAGCGATTTTGCCCAACCCACTCTGCTCGGCTGGTGGAATCCGCTTTCTGCTCGTTCGCGGAAAAGCCAGGGCAATGTCGTATGCGATATGGAGGTGGCGACTGAGAGTTCTCCAAATTTCTCAAGCAGGTTTAGATGTGCCAGGGTTAACAGGGCGGTCGGCTCAAGAACAATTTCGACCTTCGGAAGGGTCTGAGACGGTGGGCGATTGCCTCCAAAGCTCAGTATTGCGTTTTGGGCGCGCGGATCAGCTGTTTGTTCATTGCTTACCGCTGGGAATAACGTCATGGCTGCAAGGGATCGATTGACCAAACGGCCGTAGGCGGACATCGGAATTTGAGCGGTTCTCAAGAATGAGGCTGCTTGCGAATTCCGCTTGTCCCACTCTGGCTTCAGTGCCAATACGTCTTGAATGCTTTTTCGCTGAACCGGACCATCCGCACCAGAAAGCTCGCCCGCCCGCATCAACCATTGTGCAGGCAGGGGCTCGTCGTCCCATCCGGCCCGGGATGCCAACGAATAGGCGCCCACCAACACCTTAGGATTGTTCGGCGCTTTCGTCGCGGCCGCGTGCATCAACTCTCGAGATCGGGGCGAGCCTGCGTAGTGGCCCTTCCGCGCGAGGTCAAGAAGTTCCTCAGCATCCAGGGTATCGCGCTCCTCCCAGGCAGCTTCAATGACTGGCGGGATGGCTTCCCATCGCCCCGTCAGGATGGCGATGTGAATTGAGATATCACGTCGGGAGTGACGATGCTTGTCGTGCGGAATAGCATTCAGTACGGATGAGGCCTGATCGAGTTCGCCACCAAGGCATAAGGCCCATGCCCACTGCACTTGGAGTAGGCTAGATTGCTTCACTAACTCCAAATGATCGCGTAGGAATGCGGCGAGTGCCTCTTGCCTCTTGGCCCTGTGAAGCACGCGGACCACACGCTCAGCATCTGTCAGAGATCGAGTTCTATTGAACAGCTCTCTGGTAAGGTCGAACTGCTCCTCGCGATCTGTTTCTTCGAGCTCTGACACCACGGCCACAAGGTCGCGAAGCTCGCTAGATGTTTGGTAGTCTCTAAGCAGGCGTTCGATGTACGCCTCGGGGTTAGCAGAATCGATCAACGCACGCAGTCTCTTCGCAGTCTTCGACTCCGCATCCGAGGCCTCCATCGCCTCGAGTAGTCTCGAGGCACGCGCGACATGACCGGCTTTAATCAACATTTCAATCCGCATTCCATCGATCCATTCCGGTGAGGCGTGCAATACGAGCTCTGACCGATGACTTGCGAGGTATTCGGAGGCAGCTACCGGATCCTGTCGCGACAGCGCCAAAGCGAATCGAGCCATCACAATGTCGAAAGAGGGCTTACCCCCGGCCAACGCGATCCTTTTGGCGATCTCCGCTTCGATGGCATCTGAATCGAGCGGTATGCCGTATTGCTGAGCTAGGCACGTCAATCTGAGAGCATGAGCGGACTGCATCAGACGAGAGCGCAGGACTTCAAGCGCCTGGTTCTGGGTTGCAACGTCTTTGAGGTCCAACCACAACCTATAGTCGTCCGCGAAATCCGCCGATTGAATGCACCCAAGATCTCGAGCCTGGACCGAAAATCGATTGAAGAACCTTGCTGCGCTATCTCGATATCCCCTACCCTCATCGTCGGAAGCGAGCGGGAAAACTCGCGCGCCGAGTGTCGGCGGCCCCTTGAGGATCTCTTGGCGGAAATCCAGTGGAACTGCCATGACGAGGTGGGCCAGAGCGGACGAATAGAGGAGTACCGGGGCCGCCTCTAGATCCGCTTCTTGCAGCTTGTTCGCCAATTTCTGCGCATCATCCCAACGACCCTGCTCCAGCGCATGGTGAATCACAATCACTTTGCCGTCTGGATCCAAATCTTCGGGTCCGAGCTGTGCTGACTTCAACCAATCTATGGCGGCAGCGATGCCTTTCGCTACGCGCACAATCATAAACGCCGCCGATCTTGTGAACGGCGTGTTCGTCGGTGCCAACAGCGTCATTGCATCAGGGAGATTCCCTTGCGTTGCAATCTTGAATGCCTTTGCAATGGATACTTCCAATGAGCTTCCCATTCCGTCAAGCGCAAGAAGGGTCGCCCTGTAGCTATCATGACCGGGATTTTGCGTGAGTATGCGTGCGCACCACGCCAAAGCCTCTCGCCGGAACTTCAGGCTACCCCCGGCGAATTCTCCCTCTCGTAGGGAAAGTGAAAGGTCGCGCGCAAAGCCTTGCGCGTCGAATCCACCGATGTACCGCGCTCGTCTCAGCTTTGACACCTGCTCTGCGATCGCGCGGTCGATCAGTGGCGAGGCAGCACTTCCTCGTGGAGGCACTCGCTCGAGAAGCTCGCTGAGCTGTTGGTTTGCTGTGCCGGCAAAAGCTTGCTGAGCTTTCGCCATCTCGCCGAGATCGTCGAGCGAGTGCGCGATTTCATGCAACTTTTGAGCAGCAGCCTTGGGAGAGTCGGCGAATCGGCTGCTGGGCGGCGATTTGAAGAAATGAAGGACGAATTTGTAGACCTCGCTTTCCCGAGTACTTGGTTTGCAAATGCCGATGTGGTCCGCGTCTACCATGATTGGGCGTTCAATCAAACCGGGGTCGCAACTGTCCGGCCTTACGACCGTGAACCCGCGCGTCGGCCGGCTTTCAGTGAGTATCAGGTGATCAACGGGATTTACCTGCGCCCATTCCCGATACCAATGTGCCAGGTCGCGAAGCGCCGGGTCATTGTCGTTGACGCTTCTCGTTGTTGCAGTGGGGCGCAGGAACATTCTGAGGCGGTCGAAGCGCGAGATGATTCTGGAGCCGGAATGGGGAGTCGCGAGGAATGCGACTTTGCGTACTCGGGCGAGAAACTGTTGGTACCGATCCTTGTTGACTTCTCGATTTGCGGCGCAGCGGATGATCTGCTTGGCCATGATGCCGCCAAGGCTGTGCCCTAGCAGTACGATTTCCCCCTCGTCGAGTTCCGGGGTGATGAGAATTGACTCGAGCAGCGCTGGTGCCTGATCCAGATAGTGCATCGATGATCCAGACCACCGGGTAATGAATGAGGGGTAGCTCAGCGTCCAAACATTTAAGTCTGGAATGTCTTGAGTCAGCCAATAGAGCCAGTTGGTACCTGGAGAGTTATCTCTGACCCACGTGCTCTCTGGGCTACCGCCTAGGCCGTGAATAAATATAGCGTGCTTTGAGACGGGTCCCTTTCCACTGAAAACTTTATTGAGTTTCGCCATGGTCGTGCAACATATTCTATGCGAGTAGCGCGTCCGCCTGCGCCTCGACCTTAGGTGATCGCAGTATTGATTTCAGGTCCTGAAGAGATTAACGTGGCGGCGGTCAGTGGCGACATCCGTTTCTGGATTTCCGCGACGGGGTTGGCCCTCAGAGGTTCTCCAATGCGGGAGCAGGTAGAAGCTGCTGTGCTCCATCCCCCAAATTTACGACGCAGCTGCGCTTGATACATTGGCTGCAGCCAAGAATTGCAACTTCTCATGCTCAGTAGCGAAACATGCGTCGAATATATGGTTTAGGGCTGAATAAATCTCTGGGGGGATGCAAGTCAGGTCAATTTGGTCTGCTATTGCGGCACGAACGTACGCCGCTTTAGAGGGTCTACTCACGGCGCTGCCTGCGCCAATCTTGGAGCCAAGACGTCTAGCGATATCAATCGTTGTTCCATCCGTCGATAGGCTACAGCCAGCCACGGCGTTCTTAATTGATTGAAGTGCCGCGGGAGTCGCGCCATTGAATATCGCCCACTCCAAGTCGAGGCAAAAAAGAAATCCACCGTGCTTTCTGATCGAACTATTAGCATTTGCCGAACATGCTGCGTTTCGATCTGTTGGCGAACAGGGTAAATCACCAAAGTGTACTATCGCCTCGATCTCTTGTTGAGATAGGGTCAGATGGCATTCAGACGCAAGCCCCAATACCGGGCGCGCGCCAGAGTCCCCTTTGATCGCCGCGTCGCCGTCCATAAGCCAAACGATACGAAAAGGCGACTCAGTCCCCTTAGAATACGATCTCGCCAGGTGCATCCAAGGTGCGAAGTACGTACTACTGCCTGTAGGCTGAAAAACCAAGCCCGAAACTGCGGGGGAGATTGGAACCAACTTTCGCAGTCGTCGCATCAGGGTACTGAAGAATGCTCGATCACCCTCACCTTCAACAAAGCAAATCGTCCTGGCAAATAGCATCTCGGAGCTGGCTGTCGTCATTAATGCGGTGTTGATATTCGTGCGTTTTGCATCGTGAACCGTAGGCTCAAAATGCTTTTGATCACGGACAATCACGATCTCGCCGTAGCGGCCTTCATCGATAATGAACGGCGAATGCGTGGTGAGTATGGCCGACTGAAGGTTGGTCGACAGAGCACTGCGAAGAAAATCCATGAATTGGCGTTGAGGCGCTGGATGAAGAAATGCTTCGGGCTCTTCGATCACAAATATCGACGAGAGCTTGGAGTCGGCACGAGCCTCTTCCACAGAGAGATTAATGTCCAGGAGGCTCTGCAGACCGTTGCCTACGTCGTTCGGGAGCACTTTGAGTTCGTCGTGAGTTCCAGTAGAGAGATGGATACTAAGGGCATTTTCAATGAACGACGCCAAATCATCCATGTGCAGATCTAAGCGCACCTCGCTCGCTTTGAGCATAGCTCCAAGTGGACTGTCATTTGACCTCGCCAGTTCTCTGGTGTTCAGTTCGACTATCTTTTTCAATTTCGATAAGACTTCGTGTGCTAACCGATATTCCTTCGGTGCTCCGGCACGCTTGGCGTGCCTAAGCTTCGTATGGAGTCTGACTTTGACGTCGCGAGTTACCTTGTCCGCAAAGTTTGACGAGCGGCCGTCTCTAACGGGAGGTAAAAAAACTAGTCTCAGATGCTGTCGAACCAACGCCAGAAGCGACGATGCTCGCGAATCGTGGGATTCGCTGCGCTTTGGTGAGCCAAGGTTAAGCCGACATGTCTGATCATTTATTCCTATTGCAAGCCGAAGCGAGAGCACGTCGCCCTTAGCACAAGAAAATCTTCGAGCTATTCGACCGTCTGTGAAGCGAACACCAAGCGAGAAGCGGCGCGCCTTGTGCTTTGCGTCATTTGCCGGGCTCCAGAATTCGAGATCCTCTTCAGTGAGCAATCGCTCGGAGTTCCAAAATGCGTCTGGCTTTTGGAAGGTCCATTCCAGCATTTTGAGGAGAGAACTCTTTCCTTGATTGTTCTCACCAACGAGAATGGTTAGAGGCTTCACGCCTAGAGAGGTCGCAGAATAACCACGAAGATTCTCTACTGACAGCGAATGTAGAGCTAGCTTGCTCACAAAAGTCCGTTTATCTGAGTCTGAGTCCGTCCATAGAACGTTGACGCGCTTGACGGGTACGCTCAACGACAAACATGAAGACTACAAGAAGCTACCAGGATCTTCACTCACGAGGGCTGGCTATTGAGACTTTGCTCACGTCCCGGCGCTGATCCTCCTCCACGTCTCTCCCGGACAGATTCCCTGCCCTCGCCATTGCAGATCGGGACGCAGTTATCTTCTCGGAATACTGCAACGGCATGCGCGTCGATTTCCATCCGCCCGCCTGCGTGATCGCGGCCAAATCAATATCGAGAGCCGCTAAGTCTTGAGTTGCCCCTACCCGAGTGGAGTGTCCACTAACCAGTTTCAGATGCCGTTCCGGCATCCCTATCCATTGCGCCACTCTCTTGAATATCGGCGCAATGCTTCCAGGATTTAATCCTCCGCCGATTTGATCCTGGCCAATGAGCCTCCGGAACAGTGTTCCCTCGGTGATACCCGCATGCTCCAGCCAAATCTTCATCCACCTGACGGTCTCACGCGAGAGATAGGCACTCCTGCCTTGCCCTTCTGCGTCTGTTTTGCCACGACGGATCAACGCAATCCCCGTCCCGTCCGGATGGAAATCAATATCCTTGACTTCAAGTGCCACGAGTTCGCCCCTTCGAGCCAAGGTCTCATAGGCGACACAGAGCATGGCCCGCTCGCGATCGGCACGGAGGCCAACGCCGGCGCTGTTGATAAATTCTTTGATGTCCTTCCAACCTAAGGGATGGGCCTGGTCCTGGCGTGCCGAGGTCTCCCGGCCCATCTTCTTCAAGCCGAGCCTTACGGCTTCGCTCGAGCAGGGATTCAGGAGGCCGGCGGCGATGTGCACGCGGGCAACGGTCGCAGCGTACCGTTTGATCGTTGCCGGCTTTTTTCCTGCCTTCACGCACTCCTCTATAAAAGCGCGGATCGTCTTTGGATCCGCCGGTAGATAGGGCTCGCCTCTCCCCTCACAGAAAGCCTGAAAGATCGCCCCGTCCGCCTTCTGTGCTCGCAACGTGTTTGGCGAATAAGCCCCCTCCGCCATGGCCTGCCATTCCAACAGCGCGGCCAACGGACCTTTGAGCAGCGGTTGCGGAACCGGTGGCTTTGGATCGAATTCAGCCACCTGAATGGCGGATTCAGATTTCATGCCTCGGATCGTAACATATTATACATGCGATAACTGTCATTATCACAACTAATGTCGTAATGTGTATTGCGGCTTACAAATTGGGGCGCGTACTTACGTGTGTCTGACTAGCAGTTTCTCTGTTGCGACGCTCTATTGAGATAAGTGTGTGAGGTGCTCCATCAATGGCATACCCTCGGGCCTTCTCGGGGAGGGCGCCTGTTCATGATTGTGGCGTGTGGGTTGTGTGTCGCCGCGGAGATCGCTAGTTTCAACATGAAAAGCACGCGACCCCCTGCTAAGAGGCGTTAGTCAGTTCGCCGAAAATTCCGCCGCCTTTTTGAACGCCCTTCGGCAGAAACTATCACTCTATGGCGAGCAGTATTTGATGCCGACGCATCAGACAATTTGACTTTTTGCAACCGCGCTGACAACAGATCAGTTGCCCAACAACCAAAAGCTTCAATCACCCCTGGCGTAATTCGTCGATCAACTGCCACTGACATCTTCGGTGAAATCTTAGGTGAAATCTTCTGCGAAACCGATAACTCCACTGCACCAATGCGCGTTAGCTCGTCGAAGATCGCTCTAATGGGAATACCTCGCCCATGCCGTCTTACCAGCGATTCAAATGTGGATCCGCGCCCATAGAGGTCGAGTTCTGCAGGCTGTCGATTTGCAGTCAAGAACTTAGTGTCGTTATGCCAAGCTGCAAGTATTTGATTGATCGGATTTTGACGTCCATTGCCACGTTTATCTGTCGCAATCTCACCATTCTTGAGGATACGCGATATTTCTCCCCTAGAAATTCCTGTAGTCGCAGCAATGCCGGAAATATTTATGCGACGCTCATCTTCGATCTGCCGTCCAGCGGCACTTCGGACGGCCGCTTCTCGTAACATTGAATTCAATTCGTTTACGCTTAACCCACAGTCGAATGCCAATCGCGAAAGAGGCTCGAACAATTTCCTCAGCACATCTCGTGCGGCAGGATGAGCGCTGGATCCGTTCGATTTTCTAAGTCTTGGTCGTTTCACTGAGCGCGCGGCATGTTAGTCCAGAAGATAGTCTTGCAGAGTCGCTCCCTCGACCTAGATATCCTTAGTTTTACTGGGAATCGAGATAGGCCAATGGGCGGAGTTGTTTCTGGCATAAAATGAATTGAATTAGATTCCAGCAATGGCTAGTGTTTTCCCCGCAATGCGACGAGCGCCTGTTCATTCCAAATTGCTCCGTCACCTCCTCCGTCCCACCCGCGGCGGGGCCGCGGGAGTTGTCGTCGTCTTCGCATTCCTGCTGGTCCTGGCGAGCAGAGCCCGCCTCGTCGGAATCCCGCTGGCGCTGCTCGTGATCTCCTGGTTCTTCAAGTACGCCTACATTCTGTTTGATCATACGGTGCGGGGCTTCGATGAGCCGCCGACGCTCGACATTGAAATGGTCAATCCGGTGAACGAGCAGCGTCCCTTGGGACAGGTGCTGATTTTAGGCTTGATTTACATGGCAGTGAAGCAAGCGCAGGAGTATCTGGGCGTTCCCGCCGCTTTCGCTCTCGCCGCTGTTTGTCTGTTCTTCCTGCCTGCCTCGGTCGCGGTTTTGGGACTGGACCGCAACATCTTGAAGGCGGCCTACCCGGTGGCGTGGTTTCGGCTGGTTCACGGGCTGGGGTGGTTGTACGGCGCGGTGCTTCTGGTGATCTTTGGCTATCTGCTGGGGCTTTGGCTGTTGTGGAAACTCAGTCTGTCGATGCCGCTCGAAATCGCCATCGGCATGTTCGCGCTGCTGTCCGTCTTCAGCTTTTTGGGCGGCGCGCTCTATGAGCGGCGCGACGAATTGGGCATCGAGACCTGGGTTTCGCCCGAACGCACCGTGGCACGGCAAAACAAGGAGGATCTGCGGCAACACGACAAGCTCGTGCTCGACGCCTATGGCCTCATGCGCGCCGGTTCTCATGTCAAGAGCTGGCAGGTCCTGGCGGATTGGCTCAAGTCGCGGGGCGATGCGCCCGAGGACTACCATTGGCTGTGTGAGCGCACCGAAACCTGGGATGACCCTCGCTACATCACCCGCCTGACCGAAGAGCTGGTGGCGCGTCTGCTGGCGCTCAAGCGCAGCGGCGAGGCCCTCGACGTGGTGGCCAAGCGATTGAGCCTGGATCCAGGCTTTCGCCCGAAGTCGGCGGCGGATACCTTGGGCCTGGCGCAATTGGCCGCCCGCGGCGGCGGTGCGCCGCGCGTCGCCCGCGCCCTGCTGTCGGACTTTGCCGCCCGCTTCGCCGGTGACCCGCGAGTCCCGGTCGCCGACGCGCTCGCGCACCATTTGGGACCCACGCGCCCCACTTGAGTGCGCGAGGCCGCTACCCGGCGGCAGCATTGCGGCGCCAGGGTCCTTGTCACATGATGGATCGCTCGCGGGCCGTTCCCGCGCAGCTGAATCCTTATAAAGAGGAACCCGTGGGCACGACGCCGTACAACGAGATGTACTTCAAGGAGGGCGCGGGCCGGACGCACTACCAGCGGTATGCCCAATGGCTCGAGGATCAGCCGGCGGAACGGTTGACGCAAAAGCGCGCCGAGGCCGATGCGTTGTTTCACCGGGTGGGCATCACCTTCGCGGTCTACGGCCAGGAGGAAGGCTCGGAACGCCTCATCCCCTTCGACATCGTGCCCCGCGTGCTGCCGCGCGAGGAGTGGATCCGGCTGGAAACGGGCTTGAAGCAGCGCGTGCGCGCCTTGAACGCCTTCATCCACGACATTTACCACGACCAGCAGATTTTGAAGGCGGGGGTGATTCCCGCGGAACAGGTTCTCTGCAACTCGCAATACCGTCCGGAGATGCAGGGGGTGGATGTCCCCGGCGGCATCTACGCTCACATCGCCGGCATCGACATCGTGCGCGACGACTCGGGCGAATTCAAGGTGCTGGAAGACAACTTGCGCGTGCCCTCCGGCGTCTCGTACATGCTCGAGAACCGCAAGATGATGATGCGGCTGTTTCCGGAACTGTTCTCGGCGCATCGGGTGGCGCCCGTCGACCACTATCCCGATGTGCTTTTGGATAACTTGCGCAGCGTCGCGCCCACCGGCGTGGCCGATCCCACGGTGGTGCTGCTGACCGCGGGTGCGCACAACAGCGCCTACTTCGAGCATGCCTTTCTGGCGCAGCAAATGGGCATCGAATTGGTGGAGGGCCAGGATCTGTTCGCGCGCGACGAGGCGGTGTTCATGCGCACCACCCAGGGTCCGCAGCGCGTCGATGTCATCTATCGGCGCATCGACGATGATTTCATGGACCCCCTGGTGTTCCGCCCCGACTCCATGCTGGGCGTGCCCGGCCTGCTGACGGCGTACCGCGCCGGGCACATCACCATTGCCAATGCCATCGGCACCGGCGTCGCCGACGATAAGTCGATTTACCCCTACGTGCCCGAGATGATTCGTTTCTACCTCGGTCAGTCGCCCATCATCGGCAATGTGCATACCTGGATGCTGCGCAAGCCCGAGGATCGGGACTACGTGCTCGCGCACTTGCCCGAGCTCGTGGTCAAGGAGGTGCACGGCGCCGGCGGCTACGGCATGCTCATAGGCCCCGCCGCCTCCGCGAGCGAAATCGAGAATTTCAGGCGCCAGATCATCGCCACGCCGGAGCGCTACATCGCGCAGCCCACCCTGGCGCTGTCCACCTGCCCCACCTTTGCCGACTCAGGGTTGGCGCCGCGCCACATCGACCTGCGGCCCTTCGTGCTGTCCGGCAGCGAGGTCAGCATCGTGCCCGGCGGTTTGACGCGGGTGGCGCTGCGCGAAGGCTCGCTGGTGGTCAACTCCAGCCAGGGCGGCGGCACCAAGGACACCTGGGTGCTGGAAACCTAAAACATGCTCAGCCGCACCGCCGATCACTTGTACTGGATGTCGCGCTACATCGAACGCGCGGAGAGTCTCGCGCGCCTGGTCGACGCGCACTACAAAATGTCCCTGCTGCCCCACTCGCCTGAAGATCTGGCGCAGTCCTTGCTCTCGACCATGAAGGCGCTGCACATGGAGCAGGCTTACAAGGACCGGCACGAGAGCATCGAGCCGCGCGCCGTGTTCGAGTTCGTCAGTCTGGATCGCGACTACAGCGGCAGCATTTACAGCTGCCTGCGCCGTGCGCGCGAGAATGCCCGCGCGGTGCGCGGCTCGCTCACCTCGGAACTGTGGGAGACCCTGAACTCCACCTGGCTCGACGCCCGCGCGCAGGTCGCGCGCCGCGCATCGCAAATCGACATCGGACAATTCGTCGAATGGGTCAAGGAGCGCTCGCATCTGACGCGCGGCGTGACCATCGGCACCATGATGCGCGATGAAGCCTTTCACTTCACGCGCATCGGCACCTTTCTCGAGCGCGCCGACAGCACCGCCCGCATTTTGACCGCGCACCAGGGCGACCTGGTACCCGGGGCGGATGCCGGCGTGGTGCCGGATCCCTATCAATGGAGCGTGCTGCTGCGCGCCCTGTCGGCGTTCGAGGTCTATCGGCGCGTCTATCGCGACGTGATCACGCCCTCGCGCGTGGCGCAGCTGTTGATCCTGCGCGACGACATGCCGCGCTCGCTGCTGCGATGCTGCAAAGAGGTGTATGGCAACTTGAAGTCGGTGGCCAATGAGCAATCCGCCGAAACCGAGCGGCGCGCGGGCGAAATGCATGCCATGCTGCATTTCGCGCGCATGGAGGAAATCACGGCCGGCGGCCTGCCGCAATTCCTGCAGCAGTTCTTGGCCAAACTGCAGGATCTGGGCAGCCGTATTGCGTCGGATTTCTTGGTTCCCCCGGCGGAGGCGTAAATATGCAAATGCACATCCGGCACGAGACCCGCTACCGCTACGAGCGTCCGGTCAAATACAGCGTGCAAAGCCTGCATCTCACGCCGCGCCGCGACCTGAGCCAGCGCGCGCTGGCCTGGAACATCATGGCTCCCGGCCGGCGCCTCGAGCAGATCGATGCCTACGGCAATATTTCGCACCTGCTCACCATCGAGGAGCCGCACCGCGAAATCCGCATCGTCGTTCACGGTGTGGTCGAGACCGCGGATGCCGATGCGCGACTGGACGACGGGCCCCTATCGCCGTTGGCGTATCTCGCTCCGACGCAACTGACGCTGCCCAGCGATGATCTGAAGGCCTTCGCGCAAAACGCGGTATCGCAGGTCGAACCGCGGCAGCGCGCCCAAGCCTTGGCCGACGCCGTCTACGGCGCGGTACGCTATCGATCCGGCACCAGCGATGTGCAGGACAGCGCCGCGGTGGCCTTCAAGAGCGGTGAGGGTGTCTGCCAGGATCATGCCCATGTCTTCATTGCATCGGCGCGCGCCGTCGGCATGCCGGCGAGGTACGTGAGCGGCTATCTGTATACCGGCGATGCCAAGGATGCCGCCAGCCATGCCTGGGTGGATGCCTGGCTGGGTGCGGAAATCGGCTGGCAGAGCATCGACGTGACGCATAAGCGGCCCGCGGTGCGCACCTACTGCCGGCTCGCCGTGGGCCGCGACTACTTGGACGCGGCGCCGGTGCGCGGCATGCGGCAAGGCGGCGGCGGCGAAAAAATGGACGCCAACGTGCTGGTGGCGGAGTCGGCCCAGCAGCAGTAAGCCCTGCCTGAGGGTTCCCCGTAGTAGAATTGCTCGATGACTTATTGCGTCGGCTTGCTGGTCGACACCGGTCTCGTGATGTTGTCGGACTCGCGAACCAATGCCGGTGTCGATCAAATCAATACCTTTCGGAAAATGGCGACCTTTCAGCACGCTCAAGATCGCGTGCTGGTGCTGCTGTCGGCGGGAAACCTGGGCATCACCCAGGCGGTGGTGAACCTGTTGGAAACGGCGGACGATCCCGCCCAGCCGACGCGTTTCTTGAGCGCGCCCAACATGTTCGCCGCCGCGCGCGTGGTCGGCGATGCGCTGCGCTCCATCCATGAGCGCGACGGCGAGGACTTGCGCGAACATGGCTACGAATTCAACGGCACCTTCATCTTAGGGGGCCAGATCAAGGGCGAAGAGCCGCGGCTGTTTCACATCTACTCTGCGGGCAACTTCATCGAATCCTCCATCGATACGCCCTACTTTCAAATCGGCGAATCGAAGTACGGCAAGCCCATCATCGACCGCGTGATCACCCGCAGCAGCAGCCTGGCGCAGGCCGCCAAATGCGCGCTGGTATCGATGGACTCCACCATCCGCTCCAATCTGTCGGTCGGACCGCCCCTGGATCTGGCCATCATCAAGCGCGACGAGTTCAAGCTGGCGACGCACATCAGCATCGACATGGACAACGAGTATTTCAGGATGATCCGCGAGCGCTGGGGTTTCGCGCTGCAAGAAGTTTTCAGCGAACTGCCCAATCCGAACTGGTAACCCATCATGAACAAATTTCTGCTCTGCGCCTTGAGTCTGTTTGCAACGTTGGCGGCGGCGGTGTGGCGCGGCCCGGACATCGCCGGCATGGATCCGGCGATCGCACCGGGCAACGATTTTTTCGCCTACGCCAACGGCGCCTGGCTCAAAGCCACGGAAATCCCGGCCGACCGCAGCAGCTATGGCACCAGCGCGATTTTGAGCGACCTGACCACACGGCACGTCAATGAGTTGCTGGAGAACGTGGCCAAGAACGCGCCGCTTAGGTCAGAGGCACAGCAGCTCGCCGATTACTACGCCAGTTTCATGGACGAGGCCGGCATCGAATCCAAGGGACGCACACCGCTGCTGCCGGCGCTCAAGCGCATCGATGCGATTTCCAGTCGCGACCAGCTGAGCGCGGCCTTGGGCGCCACGCTACGCACGGACGTGGACGTGCTCAATTCCACCAATCTTTACACCGGCCACCTGTTTGGTTTGTGGGTTGCCCAGGATTTGAACGATCCGGACCGCTACTCCCCTTTCCTGCTCCAGGGCGGCTTGGGCATGCCGGACCGGGAGTACTACGTCAGTCCCACGCCGCAGATGGCGAGCATTCGGCAAAAATACCAGGCGCATATCGCGGCCGTGCTCGAACTGGCCGGCGTGAAGAACGGCCTCGAGCGCGCGGCACCGATATTCGAGCTCGAGACGCACATGGCGCAGGTGCACTGGACGCGGGTCGCCTCGGAACAGATCGAGGCGGGCAACAATCACTGGAGCCGCCCGCAATTCGACGCCCAGGCGCCGGGCCTGAATTGGCAACGTTTCTTCGCCGCCGCCGGCTTGGCAGCGCAGCGCGATTTCGTGGTGTGGCAGCCCAGTGCGCTCATCGGCCTCTCCAAACTCACCGCGACTGAATCGCTCGAGGTGTGGAAGGATTACCTGCGCTTCCATGCGGTGGAAGACGCCGCTCCTTACTTGCCTAAGAAATTCGTCGACGAGAATTTCGCTTTCTATGGCCGGGTCCTGTACGGCACGCCGCAACTGCGCCCGCGCTGGAAGCGCGCCGTGTCGGCTGCCGACTTCGCCTTGGGCGATGCGGTCGGCAAGCTGTATGTGCAGCGCTATTTTTCGGCGGCGGAAAAAATGCGCGCCGAGACCATGGTGCGCAATCTGCTGGCGGCGTTCAGCGCGCGCATCGACGGCCTCGAATGGATGGCGCCGCAAACCAAGGCGATCGCCAAGGAAAAACTCGCGGCGCTGAAAATCGGCGTCGGCTATCCGGATCACTGGCGCTCGTATGCGGGAATGAAAGTCATTCGCGGCGACGCGCTCGGCAACTTTCAGCGCGCCGAGCTCTATGAATATCGAAGAAACCTCGCCAAGTTCGGGCACCCGGTCGACCGCTCCGAGTGGGTGATGAACGCTCAACTGGTGAACGCGGTGAACCTGCCGGCGATGAACGCCATCAATTTTCCCGCCGCGGTTTTGCAGCCGCCGTTTTTCGATCCGAACCAGCCCCTCGCCATGGACTATGGAGCCATCGGCGCCACCATCGGTCACGAGATCAGCCACAGCTTCGATGACCAGGGCGCGCTGTTCGACGCCCACGGCCGCTTGAACAACTGGTGGCAGCCGGACGACTTCGCGCATTTCCGCGCCTCGGGCGCACGCCTGGCGGCGCAATTTGACGGCTACAGGCCGTTTGCCGATTTGGCCGTGAACGGCAAGCAGACCTTGAGCGAAAACATCGCCGATGTCGCGGGCTTGAACGCCGCCTACGACGCCTATCGCCTGAGCGCAAAAGGCGGCGAGCCGATCGAGGCCGCCGGGTTCAACGGCGACCAGCTGTTCTTTTTGAGCTTTGGACAGAGCTGGCGGGAGAAACTGCGCGAGCCGGCGCTGCGCGATGAAATCATCACCGACGGCCACGCGCCGGCGCAGTATCGCGCCGAGACGGTGCGAAATCTCGACGCCTGGTACCCGGCTTTTCAGGTCAAGCCCGGTCAGGCTCTGTTCCTCGCGCCCGAGGATCGGGTGCGCGTGTGGTGAGTCTGAATCTGTCTAAATTTGTGGGGCCACCTCTGTCCACACCATCGAGCAGCAGCGACAGTTCCTGCTCAGTAATCTCGATCGACACCGCATCGCGTGTCGGCCACCGATATCGGCCCTTCTCCCGCCGCTTGTACCAGATCACCAATCCGTTGCGATCCCAGATGAGCGCTTTGATACGATCGGAGCGCTTTCCTCGGAACTAAAATAAATGGCCATCCAGAGGATTCGCTTGCAGCGTCTCCATCACCGCCGCGCACAGGCCATCAAAGCTCTTGCGCATGTCGATCGGCGCCACCGCCATAAAAACCCGCGTACTCTGCGCCAGCCTCAGCATGGCATCCCGGCAAGTTCGCTCAACAACTTAGTTATGCTGCTCAGGCTCGATATCCTCAAGGATGCTGATAGTCCGTTACGCAGCGTCAGGTGCATCGATATCGGCTGCGCCGTCGATACGGTGCGCTCACTCGACTCAGGCACCGGCCTCACCACCAGCGGCACCAATCGCATTGATCGGCTCGTCGATGACCCGCCTACCGCTTCCGATGCAGCGAGCTTGCGCTTCCACATTGAAAAGTAACTCGGTTCCAACCCCTGCGCCCGGCACTACGCCACCTGCGTATGACCCGATGCACGCTGCGCCGCCACATGTTTTCGCCATCGGCCACGGGCTTCCTCGACCCGCCACCGCTGCGATACCCCTTCGATTTCATCATCGTCCTCCGCTGCTCCTATGCCTCGGACGATATGCCTCCACCACTCAGCTACTCAGCTGCCTATACGCGGATTTCCGACGCATACAAGAATTTGTAGTGTCCGTACTATACGATAAACCTGATTGTCCCTGCGCTGGAGTTGCATTCGGCCCGCCACTGCGCCGGAACCGGAATACGTGGGCGTCCTAATAGAGAATCTTCGGACCTAAGTATTCAGCCGCCGATCGATAGATCCTTGGACGCGGGGCAATTTCGTTGCACACGTGGTTAGCGACGGCCGCCCGCGCGACAGATATAGCCAATAGTTCAGGCGATTCGGTCGACAGGATCGCGCCAAATTGTCCGTCAGAATGGGACTCGTTCACGAACTCAAAAATAACCTGGGACGTCAATAATGAATTAGGTTGGGGAGGAGGTTTTTCAAGATTCTCGATAAACCAAGCCACCCCTTCTCGTGTGTCGATACAACGGCCGATGAACATGCGAATGCGAGCCACTAGCTTGCCAGATTCGCTCGCGTAATAATTACCCGGATATCTCAGGAATCTACCAGACGTGATTGGTTCCTCGGAGGTCGATTGAAAATATACGGTAGTTTCCGAATCACAATCAGGGAGCGTGCACGGCAGACTGGGTCTCCCGGAATACACGAGAATTGTGCCATTGCCTCGAATTGACAGTTCGCCAAGCAGGTGGGCGTCGTAGAAATTGGTTTTGTATTTCTTGCCGTTACCGTAAATCAGGGTGGAATACTTGGGTTCACCTGCGACCGTCGCGGTAAACATTGTGGTCGCCAACAGCACGGATAAACAGGCGCCACTTAAGCGCCAAATTAGAACTGACTTTGCCGCCATAAGCCCTCCGTGCCCCGATATGCCAGGAAAGTGTCGCAACACGGTGAACTCGAATTTGTGGACCGACCACCGAGTATTCGGCGATTTGCCGACATCACAAAGATCGGCAAGCGCTGATCGACTGCGTCGCTCAATCGTGTTGTACCATCCACTCGCGCACTTGCCAACATTAAGCTGGAAAGGAAGCTTTCATCAATGCAGCAGCCCTATATTTTGGAGCTGGGACTTCCACACGGGCGCTACTACGGGCAACACTGGATTGAATATTCCATCCTGTGACCAAGTCCAGCCCCATTGGATGGTGAATACAGCTCTGTAACCGCCGCTTGCAGCGGGTTGGACAAGCGATACTTGTCCTAGGTAAGACCCGTACTGATTTGTTCCTGTTTGAATCGAAAACACGTGACTCGTCGTACTGCTGCTAGTATAGAAAGGATCGCTTGGATCACTCACCGGCGTTTGGAAAACCCCAGGATAATCGTCATCACCGAAGATGAGCAGGAGCGTCAGTTGCAACGCTGGATCGGCGCTGTACAGTTCTCGGAACACGCACTAGGATCCGCCGCGCACCGCGCTCGAGAACAATACGCCAATCAACATCCAGAGCAAGCCCTGCTGGCATTTGTTTTGAGTGAAACGAACCAATGGCTGCACGGGATTTCCGAGGCTCACGCGGACGCGGAGTCCGACAAGTTCGTTATGATGGCATCCATGAACTTGGTTAACTGCATCGCGGGCGCTGCCGTTTCATCTGCACTCCATGGGTAACACCTGGATCGTGGATCTGCGCCACTACCTCGACCCGTCGGGCGCATTCGCCGATATGCCGACTCCGGCGAGGCTGCTAGCCGAGTACTTCGCCAGCATCGTCGTCGATGCCACGGCCAACCTTGATGATGAACCGAGCGTCCGCTGTCGCCGACGTCCGGGACGACGCCGGTGCACCGGGACCGTGATGTCCTATCCCAGCGCCGATGATCTGGAGCGCATTCATTGGCACTGCCCCGTCTGCAATGACAACGGGTTCATCAGCGGCTGGCAGAACACGCTCTGGGACGGATTCGCGGTTAACGAAAAGGCTCATTAGGCGACGTCAACTACGCGCTTCCCTGATCGCTTACGTTTTGCGGTAGTCCGTACTCATAGTGCTCGTTCGATCGAGTTCTCACACCGCAAGTACAACCATCAATTGCATGGAATCGACTAAGATCTGCCTGAAGCGGAAGAGCTCATCGGTCACAGCGGCTTCCCAACCGCAGGCCAGTTGGTTTCACACTTGCCCAGAAACTGCCAATTAACGACAGATGCTGCTGCCCTCGGAAGCAATAGGCGTCTACCCTTAAACTCCCCGTCTTGAACTGTTGCAAACGTGAGCCAATAATTGCCGTTCTCTCCATCGAATTTGCTGAGAACTTGCGATATTTTTACCGTGGTCCCCATTGGCAGACCACCATAAATAACAATGTGGTCCGATTCTGCACTAGGTTGCCTTTGCCTTTCAAAGCCATGAATGCGACGCGACCATTCGCCGGGATCATCCTGAAATGCCTGCAGTGTAGGTGGATATTCTGTCGGAAGTGCATTTGTCTCCGGGCCTATTGGGACTGCAGAATCACAATACTTCCATGCCCCTACCCAACATTCGCGGCTTACAAGCATCGCTTCTTTGAGCGTAGTAAAACAATGATCAACGAATTCGCTCGAATAGCGATCTGCAGTACGATCGGTTGCGATACATGCGGCACAAAGCGTAGCCATTGCGACCGTAGCCGTTAGACGCAACCCCATGGCCCAGTACTCGTGCTTGCGAGTGTCACGACACGCCTGCCGCGCGAGCAGCACAGCGTTCGATATTCCCACAAGGAGTGGGCTAACGGCTGATATTGACCTCACTAACCGACACCCGCAGCAGCTTTAGGCATCTGGCATTCCCGTACTGTCATTTGTGCTCAAGAGCGTTTCGATATAGATGATAACAAATGCGCATCCGATCTGAATGCTCAAACAAATCCGATGTGATCCCTAGGTGATTAACAATCATAGCATGATTGTATTTCAGGCAATTCGGCGGCGGAACGTCCGTCACTGCACTCGACTTGGACCCGCGGCACACTCGCGTGGTCCAGTGTTCACTTACCCAAATCGCTAGGAACAGGGTCAAAAAATTTGTAGTCATTCTGGAGGTGATCTAAAAAGGGTAATCGAATGATAGTCGCACTTGGATTGACCAATGGCCCCAAAATTCCACCAGGTACAATATCCCAAAGGCTGTTCGTGACGGAGGAATTTGGTCCAACTGGCGCAGTAAGCGGAAACGGCAGCGCATAAAACTTTGCCTTAGACGCTGCGCCCCACACGTAAAGATTCGAGGCGTCAATGGCACCAAGACTGTGGCCCTCAACATTGTAACCGGCGTAATTGGCGGCAAAGGTAAGCGAAGTACCTGTAGGCAAGCCCTGAAGCCCCAAGGCAACGTCTGCAATGTCGAACGGTAATGACGCCCCAATAAACGGCCCTCGAGTCAATATCCCATTGATTACTACGTAACCGGGATGATTACTGAGTGAGGGCGCGTCTATTCGGTTCCCTACAAGCGCATCCCCCAACGCGCTCACCCCTTCCAATATGGCATCGACTTCCAAAAGCGATACGCCGTTCTGACGGGCTATTTTCGCGAACAATGTCTGAATTTCAGCTTGTTCGAAATTGTGCTCAACCGTCGTAAAAAATAAGTTCGCAGTAAGGCCGCTATTGGGTGCCGGGGAGTCGCCGCCACCCAACCCTCTGACAACGACCTCTTCAGTATATGTGATCGCACCTTGTTTGAGCCCCGCACCAATGGACCCCGTTCGGGCATAAGCCACATCAGCAGCAACTACGGCTGCGCCACACTCACAGTTGGTCGCTGTCGCGACAGAGGCTACAATCTCGACAAGGGTTAATGCCCACTGATGGGTTCCCAGATACTGGGTCGCATATCGGCGAAGCGCGTCATTTTTGAGGGAAAATTTATTTAAGCCTCTGCCGGCAACTGTAATATCTCCAATAAAGCTTCGGAAACTGAAGTACCCGGTGGGATCGCGTGCATTGAGCGGATTGTTCGAGACGTAACTGTACCGGTTGTAGGACTGCAGATCATCCTTGAACTGAACATTGGGGTCCGCCGAAAGGAAGCGCCCCACCAGGGGGTCAAAGATGCGCCCATTCATGTGAACGAGCGCGAGATCGTCAAGATGCTCATGATCCGTGAACCCGCGATCGCTGTTCACCCCCGTGATGGCATTCGTCGGATCGCTCGCCCCATCGGGAGCACGCCGCTTGCCGAAGGGCTCATAAGCGGTTTGCTCGATCGGCGCACCGCCGCCACTGTTGGTGATCGCCACGGTTGAACCAAGATTGTCACGGTGCAGGTAGTAGGGGGCAAAGCTTCCCGTCCCATTCGCTCTTTTAAGCATCACTACTGGGTCGCTGCCGGCAGAGACGAACACGCGCTCCTCGATGGTGGCACCGCCGCTCGTCATGTCCTTTTCATAGGCGAGGCCACCGCTATTGTCGGGATTGATGTAAATCGTGGTGGCATTGGACGTTTGGCGCTTGACCCGCTGATGCTCCGGGCCATAGACAAACGTGTCGCTCGCCCCTGCCTTGCTGACCGTGACCGGCATATCGAAACTGGTGTATGTGGCGGTACGACCATTGCCCGTCAGCATGTTCCCATCATTGTCATACGCGAAGGACGTATTGACCGTACCGCTGATGCTCGCAACCGCGTGCGGTCGTGAGTTGACTGGGCCATACGTATAGGTACCCACGTCCGATCGCGAACTCATGTTGCCGAGCGCGTCATAACTATACGTCAGCGTGACGATTCCGGCGCCCGTGGAGTTGACGCTCGAACTCTTCACCCGGTTCAGGTTGTCGTAGATAAAGGTCTCTGTCAGGCTCTGATTAAAATCCTGACGAGTCTTCACATTGCCGATGGCGTCATAGGCATAGCTGAGATTGACCACTCCGTTGCCGCTGCCGGCTTGGCTGGTGTTCAGCCGGCCGGTCTTGGGATCAAAGCCGTTGGTAGTCGAGACTCCATTACCATATGCCAGCGCGGTAATATGACCTTCGGCATCCGCTGCGTTGGCTTGCCAGTAAATCGTGCCGGACGAGGCATCCATAACCTTCTGCAGGTAGCTCAAACTGGTGTAGGTGAGGTTAACAGTCACGCCCCCCGGATAACTCTGCGAGGCGACCCTGCCATTCGCATCATAGGTCACGGAGTTCGTGTAGGTCGTATCCGCCGTTGTTGTCGTGGAGAGCGCGCGACCTAGCGCGTCGTACGCGTAACTGCGACTATAACCGTCATTGGAAACGGCGCTGCAGAGTTGGCCGATCCCATTGGTGCAGCTATCATAGGTCCATGTGCTGCTCAGATCCGGCTCTGCTCGAGCGGTGACACGACCGCCCACATCATAGCTGACGGTGGAGATTTGGCCATTGGCGTTGGTCTGGCTGATGAGCTGCCCCAACGCGTCATAGGAGTAAATCCAAGTACCCATGTCCGGATCGACCGAGCGGATCTTACGTCCTCGAAGATCGTGCGACGATATCACGACATTGCCGAGCGGATCAGTAGTCTGCGCCAGACCCCCAAAGGGATCATACACATAGCTGATCGTCTGGCTCGCAGCGTCGGTCACGGAGATCAGCTGGCCCTGACTGTTATTGGTTCGGGTCCTGGTTTGGCTCAGTTCATTGGTCACCGTGACGGTGAGCCCGCTGTAGCTGCCCCCCCGAGTACTGGTGTCGGGGTTAGTCTGAAGCGTCACACGATCGACACTGTCATAAGTAAACGTCGTCAGTTGCGCCGTGCCGGTGCTGAAGTAGGGGCGCGACGTCGAGGCCACGTGACCCAAGGTATCGTATGCGGTAGCCACAACGATAATACTCGATCCATCAAACCCTAAGGTCTGCGTGGAAACGACCCGATTCAAGATGTCATAAAAAGTCTGCGTCCAAGGACCGTTCGCCGTGACGCCGTCCGCGGCCAAAGGCTGACTCTTCACCACATACGCCGCAAGGGAGGGACAGCTTGCGGCACCGCCATTAATCCCGTTGCAAAAATTGTAGGTCAGCTGCACTTGGGTGCCGTCGCCCTTGGTCAAAAGGCTTGGGCGACCGAAGGCATCGTAAGATTGCGTTGTCTGAACGAGATTCGGATCCTTATGCGTCAATATGACGCCAAAGCGCGCGTCGTAGGTCTTTGACTCGGTATGGTTCAACGCATCGGTGTTGTTGGTTGGGAACTGGCCTGCTGGATAGCCGGTTCCCGCAACATAGCCGGTAGAAACGGTGCGGCTGGTAAAGACCGCGGCTCCCGTAGGGGCCGCAGCCTCGTTGGCCGTCGAGCCATTGCAATTGCGCGTCGTCGCGGACAGCCGATTGCCGTAATTGTCGTAAGCGTACGTCGTCACGAGACAAAGATTGGAGTCCTCGCCTTCGACGATTTCTTTCGTCAGAAGTCCCGCTGCAGGGTCATACTCAAAGGCGCTCGTGCGCGTTCCCGTTGTCGCGTTCGCGAGTCCGATGTGCAACAAGAACACGCAGCCCGTAAAAACCCCCGGCAAGTTCCTTTGCATTTCAGATTCCTGGTGCTATGTACTTAGATACGTGGTTCTTCAATTCCATCTTGAGGGCCGCGCTGAAGTTGTTATCCATCATCGTGATGCTCACGCTTCGCATCGGTCGCACTTTTCCGCGCGTATCGACGCAGATCAAGGACACACACCGCCCTGACAGATCAGGATGCTTGTGGCAAGTCCAAATGCGCTGCACTGATTGGCACTGTTGCAAGCTTTTACTTGGTAGGACAACCGAGTACCGTTGCTGGCTGATTGAGCCGAAGTTGTCGCGGGCGCATTTATCGTGAAGTTCGTCGCGGTCCCGAGAATCGTCTGTTGGAGAATGTAGTATGCGACTGGACCTGTTGAGGCGGTCCAGCCTTCAGTCCACGAAGTAGTCGTCACGTGACCGCTGGGGGATGGAGCCCCCGGAACTGATGGAATAGGAGAGGCGGGCGTAATGACCGCGTTGGAAAACGCCGACAGGCCTGACGTGTTGCCGGCGGCATCGTATGCCGCCACCTGGTACGAGTAATTACTGCTCGGGGCGACCGTGGTGTCACTATAGCTCGTCGATGTGCTCGTACCGACTAATGTCCCCGCTCGATAGATTCTATATCCCGCCATTCCCGAACCACCCGTATCAGTCGCTGCATTCCAAGTCAGGTTTATCTGGGTTGAACTGATTGCCGTACCGGAAAGTCCTGTAGGAATACTGGGGGGAATCGTGTCGGGCGTAGTTACACTCAACACGCCAGATTGAGCGGAGACATTGCCGGCATTGTCATACGCGGCAAGAGTGTAGCTGTAGGCCGTCGTACCGGCCGTGGTACTGTCCGTATAACCCGTGGTCGTGCTGGTGCCGATTTGCGTGCCACCACGGTAGATGCGATATCCCGCCAGCCCCGAGCCGCCCGTGTCGGTCGAGGCACTCCAGCTGAGCACCACTTGCGTCGACGTGGCAGAAACCCGCGTCAGTCCTGTGGGTACACTGGGTGGCGTCGTGTCCGGGGCAGCGGGAGTGGTGGCAGAGGCGCCGCTTGATTGGTTGGACAGATTGCCTGAGGTATCGTATTCGGACACCGTGTACGTGTAAGCGGTGCTGGGTGCCGCTGTACTATCCGTATAGCCAGTGGTAGCCGACGTGCCAATCTGTGCGCCGCCGCGATAAATCTTGTACCCAGAAATTCCCGGGCCACCGGTATCGGCGCCTGCCGTCCACGTGAGAAGTACGGCCGTAGGAGCGGTCGGAGTAGCGACCAGCCCCGTGGGAGCGGACGGCAACGGATACGCCGGTGTCGTGACGCTTGCGGGATTCGACTGTAAAGACTCATTACCGGATGAGTCGGTCGCGGTCACGGTATAGGTATACGTTGTCAGCGCTACCGTCGTCGTGTCGCTGTAGGTCGTGGATGCTGCGAAACCGGAAGTGCCAATCAGCGTACCATTGCGGTATACGCGGTAAGCTGCAAGTCCAACCCCTCCAACATCGCTGGCCGCGGACCAAGTAAGGTTTACCTGTTTCGCGGCGACCGCGGTCGCGGTGAGGTTCGGGGGTGTCGATAACAGGTATCCCGGCACCGTTTGCGGAGAGGTACTGCGCACCGTTGCCGCACTAAGGCGCCCCAAGATCCAGCTACTCGTGTTGGCCGGGAGGTACGTACTGCCGGTCACCTTGGTGAACCCGTCGCTCGTCGAGCTCACCACATTGGTGACGTTCCCCCAGGTATCGTACGAATAATTGGTGGTCACGGTCGGCACTGGCGTGCCATTCAAATCCCATCGGGTCTCGACACTCTGGGAGGTGTACGGAAAGTACCTTAAGCCCGGCGCCAGTGTGCAGCTACTGCTGGTGGGCACCGGACTCCCTGATCCGGAGTAACATTGATAGCTGTTATCGACCTCGGTTAAAACCCCACCGTTACCGCCGCCGGCCACAATGTCCTGGCTCTTCGCCACCAAGCCGTTGAATGGATACAACTGATTGTAGAAGGTATAAGTCGTACGGGCCGCGAACTGACCGATTGCCGGCCGCGTCGCGTTGACCCAGCGCGGGCCTAGAATCCCACGTCCCGTAAGGTCAGTCTTAAATCCTCCATAGGTATAATTAGTGGACACCGTCCCACCAATGCCGTCTGGAGTCGTCACGGCGGAAACGACGTATGCCGGAAACTGCAAATCCATGATCGGATAGACCGCAGCGTTCGGACCGGAGTCTTTGGTGTAAACCGATGGGCTCGTGAGCGGTGCGAAGGCAAGCGTCGTCGTCGAGAGTCCATTATTGATACCGGTGATGCGCTCGTTCGCCGGGTTGCTATCGATGTGGAACCAAGCGCCGGTGCTGTCGGGCCCAAGAAGGAAATCCTTCAAGCCATCGCCGTTTAAATCCACGGCATGAGTCAGATTGGCATTGCCAACAAAATTGGCATACGCACCCGTGATCACGATGCCATCATCGACAAAGGCCGTACCGGTCGAATGCAGCACGTACCAAGCACCGAAACCGTCTGGTCCTAGGATCAGATCCTGCAGACCATCGCCGTTGGTGTCGGTAGCGTAAATGCGATTGCGTGCGCTCACCCAATTTGCATACTTGCCCGTGGCCCACGCGCCACCGTCTACGAAGCTCTTGCCGGTTGAGAGCAGAACGTACCAATTGCCATTGGCGTCGGGGCCCATTTCAATATCCTGCAGACCATCTCCGTTGACATCCATGGCGCGTATCCCATCGGTGCCGTTCGCCCAGTCTGCATGCGCGCCCGTAATCCAGGCTCCATCATTCACAAAGCCGGTGCCGGTCGAGCGCAGCACGAACCAGCTGCCGGCGCCGTCCGGACCCAACACGATGTCCTGCAACCCATCGCCATTCACGTCGGCAACGAATGTCCTGTTCGTCGCACCCACCCAAGCTGCGTAAGCGCCAATCGCCCAGGCGCCCTCATCCACAAAACCAGTGCCATTCGACTGCAGCACGTACCAATTGCCGTTGCCATCGGGGCCGAGTACCAGATCCTCAAGACCATCACCGTTGACATCGATCGTGTAGATGCGCGCGCGCGCGCCGGTCCAGTTCGCGTACTTGCCGGTGGCCCACTTGCCTCCATCGACAAAGCTGTGACCCGTCGACAGCAGCACAAACCAGTCGCCATTGGCATCGGGGCCCATCTCGATGTCGGCAAGACCATCGCCATTGACATCCATGACGCGAATCCCGTCCGCCCCATTCACCCACTCGGCGTCCACACCGGTAATCCAGGCGCCCTGATCGGCAAAGCCTGAGCCGGTGCCGAGCATCACGTACCAATTACCATTGGCATCCGGCCCCAGCACAACATCGGCGATGCCGTCTCCATTCACATCCGCCATGAAGATCCGGCCCGATGTTTCGAAATTTCCGTACTTACCCGTAATCGCAGTACCCTTGTTAGTCATGCCTATGACATGATTTGTCCAGGTGAAAGATGTTGCAGGAAGACATCCCCCGCTCGCCGGGCATTCCGTGACGCTGGTAACTTCGGATCGCCCCGTCGCCGGCGATGTGCTGTAGGCCAATCGGTAATCGCGCACCAGGGTTGCACCCGAACCCACGTACGTCTTGATGTCTGTGAGCCTTACGAGCCCGTTAATCTTCGCGCCTGCCTGATACACCGTAACCGCATCGGGTCGTGCCGCCCAAACGAAGGAGATTTGATTCGTGGGTGCTTGGGCTTGCGCGGTGTTACCGGTGTAATTGATCTGGGCGGGGTAATAATCGCCGTTCACCGCATCCTGGGTGTAGGTGTACGTCATGTAGTTGCTGACCGCGTCCTGCACTCGATTAAGCGCCCATACACGCGCCGTAGCGGGACTCACTCCCACCGCCACCACCCTCGAGTCCACCGAATTGCCGTACGTCTTGTACTGCCCCGCTTTGGTCCACACTTCAAACCAGGCCGGACCATTACTCACCGCCGGCCCATTGCCGACCGACGTATGTGAAATGATTTTGGTAAAACCATCGATCTCGGTCCGGTACTCCGAACCTTCTGCGCCATAGGCTCCGCTCACAACCACGAGCCGTGCGCCGTCAATACACAGCCGATCATTCGAATCCAAACTCACGGCACGCACCACACCATCTTGTGCGATCGTTTGCGGGCAGCGATAGATCTCCGACGTACCCCCAAGATTCCAGTCCACTCCGAGCCGGCCGTTGCCAGAGTCACTGCTGTAGAGAAGGGTAAGCGAAGGCTCGATTCCCGCAATTCCTGGAGGAATCTGAATGCCGATCGAATACGTGCCTTCGCCGTGAGGTGATACCCCGAAGCTGCCGGGCGTGATCATCTGCGCAGCCGCAGATCCAAGAAGCGGGAACACAAATCCCAGCGCACACAGTGCCGCACGGGTGCAGAACAATCTCATCGGAGTTCCTCGCTTTATGCAGTAGTCCGTTACTTCGTAGTCCATTACTTAACTTAAGCGATATTCAGATATCGACAGATCGCCTCATGAGCCTGCATGACACAGACATTGTGAGGTCCTTCAGCGGCTTGCCTCATCCCAACCTGACATCGGTCGCCAGATCTTTCGACCTGCGCGCCATTTATTTTCAAAACGGGCGCAAGCCTACTATTGAGAATTGCGCGATGCAATAGGGAGTGCAAACAAGAACGTCCATGCCGTGGATTGATTGCCGGCACTCACGAGTGCAGGTTACATTTGATGTGCAGGTTGATATTCTCGCGCTCTCGCAAATCGACCGATGAATTCCGTCTGGGAGACTTCCGGATCATCGCTTTGCGCAATTGAGGCTGAAGTCAGTGAGGACGTCGATGGCGAAGGACATACGCGCAATTCCGATGACTGGCTTTACCCTGTTGGAACTTCTGGTGGTACTAGTCATCATCGGCTTGCTCGCCGGATACGTCGGGCCGCGATATTTTGCGCAGGTCGGCAAGGCAGAGCAAAGTGTGGCTCGCGCTCAAATTGATGCATTTACAAAGGCGCTGCATACCTATCGCCTTGATGTGGGTCACTATCCATCCACATCAGATGGATTGGAAGCGTTGAATGTAGCGCCGCCTAGCGAAACCAGATGGCGGGGACCGTACATGAGTAAGGCAATTCCTGCTGATCCTTGGGGTCGTCCTTACCTCTATAAGGGTCCGGGGGACCACGGAGATTTCGACATTGAGTCCTACGGTAGCGACGGTCAGCCAGGAGGTGCAGGTGATGACGCGGACGTGGTGAGTTGGTAGCGCGCGCTCTAGTCCATGCAGTTTGAAGTGAAGGTATTCCGCGACGGAACGGCGGGACTAACCCGACTATTGATTGCGGCTTCCTCCGCGAACGAGGCGCGCGATCGCGCGGTTGCACAAGGGTACTACGTCATTGGCGTTGGCCGAACATCGATTTCGGGCGCCTGGCGAGGAGCGCCAAGACGCTCGGCTTTACCCGCCGCAAGCTTAAGCGCGGAATTATTGGCACTATTGCGAGCCGGGCTCACCTTACCTGAGGCAATGTCTGCTCTTCAAACGCGGCGGCGCACGCTGGACGCAAGCCAAACCGTCGATCGAATCTGTCAGGCATTGCGCGAAGGTCGGTCATTTTCGAAGGCGCTGGAAGAATCGGGAGGGGAGTTCGCTCATCTCTTTGTCGCGACGATTCGAAGCAGCGAAGAAACCGGCAATCTCGCTGAAGCTCTGAACCGATATTTAGACTATGACCGTCGGATGCACGCCGTTAGAAACACTCTCGTCAGCGCCTCCATCTATCCCGCACTGCTTCTCGTTGCTGGCTTTATTGTCGTCGGATTCCTCCTTGGGTATGTCGTACCTCGATTCAGCCGCATCTACACGGATCTGGGTCCCGATCGCATCCCCGCAGCGTCGCGGACCCTCATGCATGTTGGTCAGTTCATAGATAGCCACCGCACTGTCTTGTTATCTTGCGTGGTTGCCTGTGCCGTTCTTTTGGTCAACGCGCTACGTCAGCCCAGGACTAGGGCCCAACTCAATCGTTGGGCATGGTCGCTGCCCCTCATTGGAGTCCGCCTGCACCTCTATCAACTTGCCCGCTTCTCTCACACGTTGGCCATGCTGCTGCGTGGCGGTGTACCGTTCGTCAACTCTCTCGATATGGCTCTCGGACTCTTGCAACTCCCGAGCCTGCAGAGCAATCTCTCCGCCGCAAAGCTCGCTATCAGCGAGGGACAATCAATTTCGAGTAGTTTCGCCCGATACGGACTAGCGACAGACATTGGCGTACGTATGCTCGCTGCGGGGGAACGGACTGGCAACATGGCAGAGATGATGGATCACGTGGCGCGCCTTTATGATGAAGAACTCGACCAATGGATCGAGCGGTTTACAAGACTATTTGAACCGCTGCTGATGACTGCCATTGGAGTGACGATCGGTCTCCTCGTGCTGCTCATGTATCTGCCAATTTTTGGCTTAGCAAGCAGCATTGAATGAGTATCGCGGCCAAATCGACTGAGGATCTCGCTCCAATTCCTGAGACCACCTTGCAGCAGGCGCGCGTCACTGCGGCAGCTTCCGGGCGGCCTGCCGTCGCGGTACTGCAAGACATGCTCAGCGACGATCCGGTGCAATTTACCAGCCGTCTCGGGAGAACACTGTCCTTTCCAGTCCTCGGCATGAATGAGTTGCGAGACCTCTGTCCGGCCTTTGACCGGCTCTCATTCGCAGACTGCACGCGTCGTCACTGCATTGCGAGCACGCGCGCCAGTAAATCGATCGCAATCATCTCAGATCCATTCGATATGGAGTCGCAAGTATGGATGGCGGCTAGACTTGGAAGGGCCGAATTTTGGCTGGCGCATAGGGACGACATCGCCGCACACCTGAGCACCTGCGAAGAGACGCTTCGGGCGATAGATAGTAGCGCCGATGCGAATAGCGTAGCTGCATCCGTTACCGCCCTGGAGGAAGTTTCGCTAACTTCCATCGCAGACGATCAAAATGACATCGTCCGACTGGTGAATTCAACTATTTATGACGCAATCAAGCTGGGTGCCAGCGACATTCACATCGAGAGCAGTCCGCGCGGACTGAGCGTGAAATTTCGAATCGACGGTGTTCTCGATCATGTAACCCACGTGAGCGGTGCGGAGCGAGCCCAGGAGATTGTTTCGCGAATCAAGGTTGTTTCCGAGCTCGACATCGCTGAGCGACGCATACCGCAGGACGGTCGTTTCAAGCTGTCGATCAAAGGACAGCCGATTGATTTTCGCGTATCCATCATGCCAAGCATTTTCGGGGAAGACGTCGTTATCCGGATTCTCGACAAACGTTCTCTCAGCGATCAATTCCAGGGACTACGCCTCGACCGGTTGGGTTTTGATCCACGCACCTTAAGTGAAGTGAGGCGTCTGGCTAGCGAGCCCTACGGAATGCTGCTAGTCACCGGCCCCACCGGCAGCGGCAAAACGACGACACTCTATGCGGCACTCTCAGAGATTTTCACTGGACGGGACAAGATCGTCACGATCGAGGATCCCGTCGAGTACCAACTCCCGGGAATTCTTCAAATTCCAGTAAACGAAAAGAAGGGGCTAACGTTCGCTCGAGGATTGCGGTCTATTTTGCGTCACGATCCGGACAAGATACTGGTCGGTGAAATCCGCGACACTGAGACGGCGCAGATTGCCATCCAATCAGCCCTTACGGGTCACCTCGTATTCACCAGCGTTCACGCGAATAACGTCCTCGACGTTCTGGGGCGCTTTCAGCACATGGGCGTGGATCTCTACAGTTTCGTGTCAGCATTGAACGGAATTCTCGCGCAGCGACTTATAAGACTCTCGTGTACGGCGTGCGCAGACACCGTGAGTCCGAGCGCCAGTGCGTTGTCCGCATCAGGATTGTCGCCGGAAGCAGCAGCCAACATGCGTTTTTTGGCGGGCCGAGGCTGCGGTCAATGCCGCGGTACCGGATACCGCGGACGATACGCGATTGGGGAACTGCTTCGGCTCAACGACGCTCTTCGTGAGCTCATCGTCAATCGAACGCCCGTCAGTGCCCTCAAGGAGGCCGCGCGTGCCACCGGGACCAGATTTCTGCGCGAATCGGCGTTAGCTTTAGTCGCGGAAGGAAAGACCACCCTCGAGGAGATCGACCGTGTCACTTTTGTGGAGTGAGCGGTTTGTCATTCGCTTGTGGCCTCATGGTGTCACAATCCGTAACGCCATCGAGAGAGGTGGCACTGTTCAGGCCTACTGGCAAAATCCGGCAGACGACGAGAATCTCTCCTGGCAAGCAAGCCTAAATACCCTGCAGCGTTGGATCACGGACACTGCGCCTAAGCGCGTACGTATAGACACCGTCATATCAGATCACTTCTCACATCATCTGGTTTTGCCTTGGTCCCCAGATTTGAGGGAAGATGAAGAGTGGCTGGCTCTTGCCAAGGCCCGTATCGATGTTACGTGGGGTAACGCGGAGTCGTGGGAAGTGCGGATTGATCGCCTGCGCTTTGAGAGTAGCTGCCTGACCTGTGCGATGCCTCGGGACTTACGGACCCAACTACTGGCGCTTGAGCGGCGTCCGGGCGTTAAGGTGAGATCGATCCAATCTAATTTCACGGCAAGTTTTAACGATATCGCCACCACTGTAGGCACCACGGCAACGCTCATTGTCGTCTCGGAACGCCATAGCGCGACGATCGGGTCAGTCCATGCAGGTGCCTGGCGTTACATTCGAACATTACCGATCACGGGCGATGATGCGAGTGAGATCGAGAAGCTTGTTGATCGGGAGCGACTGCTGTTGGGACTGCCACCGGACGTTACCGTGGTCTACAAGCTCGGGACCGACGCTTCACCCAGTTTAACGGCCAATTGAATCATTCGGATTGCCTATTCATGCAGCGCATGCACATCGAATTCGGACAAACCGTTTCCAGCGAGCGGCGCCTCGCGTATGCGTGCCTGAGTATGTTAGTGGCTATAGGCGCGTTCAGCATCTTTTATTATTGGAAGACAACACAGGCGGTGGCCTCCCTCAGTGCGCTTCTTATACAAGCCGATGGGAAACCGCCCAATCGCGCCGGCACGCCGGTCACCGACGCAAGACAAGATGAAATTCAACAATCCAAATTGAAAGCGGCCCGAAGCGTCATTGATCGGCTCCGCACGCCTTGGCCAACGCTCTTTCTTGCGCTGGAAAATAGCACGAAGGCGGACGTGGCTATTTTGCGCATTGAACCGGACGCGGGGCATCAGGAAGTCCGCATTACTGCAAACGCCAGCAAAATGTCTGGCGCGGTGGCATACGCTACTAGTCTGCGAAACACTGGGGTGTTAGCCCGCGTGTATGTTGCAAATCAACGCGAATCGGCCACTGACCCGCTTCACCCCGTCCAGGTGGTTGTTGTGGGACAGTGGGCGAGCAAAGATCCCCAAACGGGCGATCACGCGAACCAGGTTTCCAATGGAGTGGCTAAATGGTGACCGTCAACCTCGGGGTGGGCTTTGGCGGCAATATGAAAGACCGCGTTCGCTTCTCCTTGCGCCGAGGCGCTCGAATCTGGGGCGCTCCGGGGATGGTCACCGTACTGCTCGCCTGCTGCCTCACCGCATTCGCAATATTTTGGATTGCACCTTCCGTGCGGCGCTTGGCGATCCTCGAGGCAAGATCGGTTGAACATTCATCGGTCCCGTCGTTGCCTTCCGAAACTGGTCAGATCACCAAAGCGAATAATTTGTCTGGGTTCTACAAGAGTTTCCCGCCGCAATCTCTGGTTCTCGATATCACAGGTCAAATCAATCAAGTTGCTGAACAGTCCGGTATGCGCATCACTCAGGCCGAATACCGACCCAGTGAAGATTTCTCTGGGCTGGTTCGATATGAACTGTCCCTGTCCGCCCGCGGCACCTATGATCAACTGCGGCGCTTCACGGCCGCTTGCCTGACACGATTCCCGACGTTATCACTCGACGCTCTCACTTTCTCTCGAAGTACAGCGACCGAGTTGGCAATCGATGCCCAGTTTCGATTCTCCATTTACCTGCGTGCAAATTAGCGCGTGAACGCCAAATCTCTACGTTGGCGGATATATACGGTCTTGCTCACAATAGCCGTTTCGGCGTCGATCTGGGTGACCGTGCGAGGTCCGAGAGTCGCTGCTGCGGTTACCCCCATTGCACCCCGATTTGCAACCAAGCCGCTGCAGCGCATGCACGCCGCACCCTCTGTCCTGGAAATTCCAGTTCGCGAGTTTCCCGAACCCCACCCATGGGATCAATATCACAGCATCTTCTCAACGGCATCGATAAGGACTTCCCCTGCTCCGCCACCGGCCGCTCCAGTGCACTCGATCCCCGCACCTCCGCCCACGGCTCCCTCTCTTCCATTTTCATATCGAGGCATACTGACGGACAGCGGTGGGGCTTGGATTGTTCAACTCGCCCGGGGGAACGATTTCCTGCTTCTCGGCCGAGGTGACATCGTCGACTCCTATCGTCTGGACGACCTGAAAAACGATGAACTGCAATTTACCTACCTCCCGATGTCCGTTGCTCAAAGTCTATCGATCTCGTCGGGTCAACCATAAAAGCCCGATGAAGAAAATGAAGCACTGGTCTGTGATTTTGGTAATGGCCGTTTTGGCAGCCGGCTGCGCAGCCTCGCGGCTACATCGCAATGGCTTGGATCTCATCAATCAGGGAAAAATCGATGAGGGGCTGGAAATACTTGCGCTGGCGGTCGATAAGGCGCCAACGAGTTCCGTCTATCGTGCCGATTTTCTCTCGCAACGTGACACGCAACTCGAGAAACTCCTTGCCCAAGGGAAAGTGCAGCGCGCTGCCGAACACTGGCAAGATGCCAGCAACATTTTCGAGCACGCCCGAGCACTAGCGCCGTTGGACCCGCGACCGCAGGACGCACTCATCGAACTCGCCCGCGCCCGAGGATTCGCGGCGGACGTGGATCGAGCTCGCGCAGATGTCCGGCACGGAGATTTAGAGAACGCGCGAAATTTGCTGGGCTCTGTTCAGGCGCAGGATCCCGGCAATCATGACGCTGCCTCGCTGATGCGACAAATTGAGGAAGCTCGAGCAAAAGACCGCGTCGATAACCCAGTACTGCGAAACCCATCCGGCAAGGCCGTCAGTCTGCATTTCGCGGACGCCAGCGTACGTATGATCCTGGAGGCAATCGGCCGTAGCTCGGGATTGACGATCATCATCGACCGGGACATTCATGCGGATTTGGTCACGAATATCGCAGTTGAGAAAGTTACCGCCGAGGATGCCATCAATTTGGTTATTCAGACTGCTCACTTGCGGCGTAAGGTGTTGGATAGCAACACGGTTTTAATTTACCCCGCGACCTTGGAAAAAATTCGGGATTACGAGGATCTGATGGTGAAGGGTTTCCACATTTCCAATGCGGATGCCAAGCGCACAGAAGCCCTTCTCAAGGGGATCATGAAGACCGAAGACATCTTCGTCGACGAAAAACAGAATCTGGTGGTCGTGCGCGGACCAATTGAGCAGATACAGATTGCTGAGAAATTGGTCGCCCTGCACGATGTCAAACAGCCGGAGGTAATGCTCGAGGTGCAGGTCATGGAAGTTAACCGTTCTCGGTTGACGGAACTGGGTATTAGCTATCCTAGTCAGGCCACGCTGTCTCGAATACCGTCGAGCAGTTCGGGAACGACATTAGCCGACTTCAAGAAAATCAATCCATCAGTGGTCAGTTTGGTCATTCCTTCGATCGTCGCGAATCTGAACGAGATCATCACAGACGCTGATTTGCTTGCGAACCCTCGCATCCGCGTGCGCAATCGCGAACACGCGAAGATTCTCATCGGAGACAAACTGCCAGTAGTCACCAGCACAGCAACATCGACGGGATTTGTGTCCGAGAACATCCAATATCTGGATGTCGGCCTAAAACTTGATGTTGCACCTGACATTTCGCTCGATGACAGCGTTTCGATCAATTTGAGCTTGGAGGTCAGTTCAGTAGTCAATCAAATTACCACGCCCGGTGGCTCTCTCGCGTACGACATTGGAACGCGGGATGCCAGTACCGTACTCGAGCTTAAGGACGGTGAGACAGAGGTCCTTGCGGGCCTCATCAGCGACAACGACACCCGTACAGCGACTGGCATTCCTGGGCTGGGGCGGTTTCCCATTGTCGGCCGATTATTCTCGAACCATAAGACTGACCACGAAAAGAGCGAAGTCATCTTGGCAATCACGCCGCATATTGTAAGAGGCTATAGACCCACGGTTGCGAGCGATAGCCAGTTTTGGTCAGGAACTGCAAATCGAGCCCGGACGCAGCCGTTGGTCCTGCATCACGTCGACCAACCCCCCATTTCGGTGGCCAATACCGGAGATTCGGGGACTGTTTCCACACTCACCGCAAGCACAACCGCATCTAGTGAGCGCGTGAGCGCCGCGCGATCGGTCAAGCTCAGCTGGCATGGCCCAAGTCAGGTCAAGGTTGGTGATACGTTCAACGTTACTCTCCATGTGAATGCTGACGGAGAAATACATTCGCTACCGATCCAAGCATCTTATGAGCAAAACTCCCTGGACTTAGTTCAGGTTCAAGAGGGAGATTATTTCAAGAAAGGCGAATCGCGAAGTTTATTTGCCAGTAATATTGACTCTGTCGCATCCAAAATCCTGATCAGTGCCGGTCGCGTCGGCACTCAGGGTGTCACGGGCGAGGGGGATGTCGCCGTTTTTACAGTCAAGGCGCGGGGCCCCAAATCTGCCGCAATCATCCAGATCACCGCAGCATCACCTCTTCTCGCGGATGGCCAACCCATAAGCGCGCCGCTTCCAGATCCGTTCGTGGTGAGGATTACGGAGTAGTCGTCGATGAGAATTCGTATTCGAGGGAGTCGATCCTGCGAGGCGGGATTTACGTTGATCGAACTGGTCGTCACATTGGTTATCCTGGGGATACTTGCCAGCGCGGCTGTTCCCATGGCCCAACTAGCCTTCAAGCGACACAAAGAGGAAGATCTGCGCCGGGCATTGTTCACCATCAGGGATGCCATTGACGCGTACAAAAAGGCTGGTGATGAAGGACATGTTGCCAGAGACCCTCTTGCATCAGGATATCCCCCTAGTCTAGATATTCTCGTCAAGGGTGTAGTCGACGCTACAGATCCGGCCGGACGCAAGCTTTTCTTTTTACGCCGAGTACCGACGGACCCTCTATCCGCTAATGAAGGAGCGGGCGAAGGCAGCTGGGGTAAACGTAGCTATGCGTCGGAGCCGGACAATCCAAGGGAAGGGGACGATGTCTATGACATCTACTCGCAGTCGCGTGATGTGGGCCTCAATGACATTCCATACAGAAACTGGTAATGCCCCGCGAGGCTCAGCGCGCCTTCCGCACGGCTTCACACTCATCGAATTGCTGGTCGTTCTTACCATCGTTGCACTATTGCTGACCATTGCTGCACCGGAATTTCTAGCAAATGTCAGTAGAGCGAAGGAGGCTGTACTAAAGGAAGACCTATTCACGCTGCGTGACGCGATTGACAAGTACTACGCCGATAAAGGCGCCTATCCCACTACACTCGATGACTTGGTCACTGGAAAATATCTACACAGAATCCCCGTCGACCCCATGACCGATTCCGCGACTACATGGACGATTATCTCCCCTAATCAAGCGGAGTCGGCTGGAGTCTTCGACATCCATAGCGGCGCACCAGGACCAGCACGCGATGGATCGAGGTTTGAAACGTGGTAGCGATAGGTCGAAATGGCCCGAATGGGTTTACGTATCTCGGCGTCCTCATCCTGGTTGCCGCGATGGGAGCAATATTGGGTGCTGCCGGTACCCGCTGGGCGACGGTCGACCAGCGCATCCGTGAAGCAGAACTACTGCGCGCAGGCGCGACCGTGCGCAACGCAATCGGCGGGTACTACGAGAACTCACCCGGCACAGTAAAGCGCTACCCCCCCAATCTCGAAGCGCTGTTGCGCGATGACCGCTATCTAGGAATACGCCGTTATCTGCGCAAGATTCCACACGATCCGATGACTCGCAAATCGGATTGGGGATTGGTGTCCGCCCCGGACGGAGGGGTAATGGGTCTTTATAGCCGCTCAGACAAAACCGCGTTTCAGACGAGGAACTCTTCGCGGTCCGACGCTTCGTCAGGCAGCGCTGGCCCTTATTCGGATTGGAAATTTGTTTACGTACCCGCCATTTCAGCGGCGCCTTCGAGCATACGTCCACAGGAATAACGGATTGGCTCGTCGGCCTGGCAGTCTGGTCCCCGATTTGGCATGCGGCGGCTATGCCGGAGAGAGTCGGCTCTTGGCGCCAGGAACCGGGTTCCATGAGCAAGCCACAACTGTCTGGGAGACCTTATGATCTCGCGTTGTGGTAGAACAGCGCTGCGGAAAGCCGTTTTGGTCTGGGAGGAAATATTGAAGCGACGGATGATATCGACAAACGGTTTCAGCGATGTCCGGAGGCGAACTTGAGGTATCCCTGCAGATTGGGCAGCTGCTCAATCTCGGAGGCGAGCACCGCGGACTCCGTGACGTGGTGCTGGGAGATGATTGGCTGGCGAGCCATTGCTCGAACAGATACCCTTGCGCATAGTCGACGCCGAGCGAGCGCACGTCCTGCAGTTCCAAATCCGACTCCACCGATTCGGCGACGGTCTGCACCCCTAAGTCGATCTGCATGCGCACGATGGCGGAAATCATGGCCCGCGCGACGCGGTCGTTGGGCGCCGCGCCGACCAGAGAACTGTCGATCTTGAAATAATGCGCCGGTATCGATCGAAGCCCGAGGAGGCGAAACGCTCGGTGATGTCGAAACACAGCGCCTCGGGCGGCGGTCCACTCTTCGTCACGCAGGCTTCCAAGAAGCCGATGAATCGGTCATCGGTGATGGACTGCGCGAATGAATTGATTGAGAACACCGACGGCACCCGCGTTCACAGCTTGCGGTTGTTGGTCCGCTTTAAGTCAAAGGGCCTCAAGTCTAAGGTCTAAGGAGCCGTGAGCTAATTCAACAGCTCATCCAACACCGGCAGCGGCACCGCCCCTTCGCGCAGCGCGGCCTCGTGGAATTGCTTCAAGGTCGCCGCTTCGCCGTGAGTGGCTTTGAAATGCTCGCGCACGCTGAGCCAGCCTTTGTATCCCGCGTAGTAGGTGGGCAATTGGCAGGACGTAAGCTTCGCACGCTGCAGCTTGGCGGCGGCTTCCTCCGTTTCCTGGTACGCACCCTTGGTCATGAGCTCCAGCGCCTGGCGGTCCGTCATGTCCAGGGTCTGCAGGCGTACATCGAGAATCGTATTGACGAGCACGCGCGCCTTTTGTTTCGCCAGCGTCAAGCGGTAGCCCGGCGTGTCGCTCAAGTAGCCTTGCTCGGCCATGAGCTGCTGCGTGTACACGGCCCACCCCTCGACATAGGGACCGTTGGCGAAGATGTTGCGCAGCAAGCGCCGCCCTCGAGGCTGCACATTGTTGGCGTATTCGGCCTGGACATAGTGTCCGGGCATGGCCTCGTGCACGGTCAAGTGCTGCAGACCTGAATCGTTGTACTCGCGCAGCTTCGAATCGATGCGCTGCCGCGGCCAGGAATCAGGGATCGGCGTCACCCAATAAAAGGCGCCCAACTTCGGCTCCAACGCCGGGGCTTGATTGAAGCCGCCCGCACCGTAGATGCCGCGCATGAACACCGGCGTCTCGATGACTTGCAGATTCGCATTCGGCGGCAGCGTCACCAAATCCTTGAGCTTGACGAAGGCCGTCGCCGTCGCCAGCGACTGCCTGGCCGCGCTCATGTAAGTCGCGGGCGTCGCATGATGAAGCGCCACATCCGCGAGCGCCTGCTCCACGGTTTTGGGCGCCGCCAGCTGCACCATCTCATCGCGCGTTTTCGCAAGGTCCGCCTCCGCCTCGCCGAGCAGCGCCTCCGGGGTCTTGCCGGTCGCCAGCACGAAGCGGAATTTCTTGGCGTAGCGCCGCGCGCCTAAGCGCCAGTCGGCGGTCTTCTTCGACAGCTGCTTGTCGAGCCAAATGTTGTAGCCGCGCAGCGCATCGAGCGCCGGCCCGGCGGCCTGCTCATAGTCATGAAGCAGCGGCGCCGGGCAGTTGCTGCGCAGCACGCCGTCGATCAGGTCGATGTTGCCGGCGTTCTCCTCGCGCGCCACCTTGTTCCAGATCTCCGGCGAATCCTGCAGGTTGTCCTCGGCCTGGTGGATGAGCTGCGGAATGAGATTCAAGCGTTTGATGATGTGCTTGAAGCGCTCATCCGCCGCCGCGAAATGCAGTACATAGGGTGTGTACAGTGCATTGCCGATGAGTTCGACGTACGTCGCCGGGTTATGCCGGTAGCTCTGGATTTCTTGCACATCGAGCCGCGTCGCCTCGATGGCGTCGTGAATGATGTCGATGTCGGCGCGCTGCTCGGCGGTCAAGGACTTTGCATCCAGCTTGCCGATGCGGATCTCGATGTCGCGGAGCAGCTTGAGCGAGGCCTTGATGCCGGCAGGACCGAAATCCTCGAGCTGATCGTCGAGCACGGCTCCGTGGTGTCTGTGGTAGCCGACACCCGTCGCCGTGGTGGGCGACAGCGCCAGGGTGCCGAATACGAAATCATCGACTACTTGATTGAATTGCAAGTCGATGGGCGTCGCCCGTACCGGCGATGAGCCACCCAGCGCTACCGCCAACCCTAGTGCCACGCTCAACGTTTGTAGATGTTTCATCCCGCTCCTTAGAACACACCGAGGCTTTCGTCCTGCGCCCCTTCGGCCTTGTTAAGATACTTGAGACAGCCGCGCACGTCCAAAGGGAACATTAAAGAATGCACTGCATCATCCGCATTGCCGCCTTGAGTTTGACCGTTTTAATCTCGCTGCAGGCCCGCGCAGCGGATCTTCGATCCGAAGTTCAGCACTATCGTCTGGCGCATGAGGCCGCCATCGTGGCTGAGCTTGACGCGCTCACACGCTTGAAAAGCGTGGCGGCCGATCCGGCCGGCCTCACTGCGACCGCCCACGCGCTCCAAAGTGCCTTGAAACAGCGCGGTTTCGAGGTATCGGAACTCTCGACCGGGGTGGGCTCACCGCCCGCCGTTTTCGGCTCGCTCAAGAGTCCTGGCGCCAAACGCACCGTGGTGTTCTACGCCCACTACGACGGTCAGCCGGTGACGCCCTCGCAATGGAGTTCCGATCCCTTCCTGCCCGTGATGCGCGAGCATGCGCTGACCGATGCCGCGCGCGACGTCGACTGGCAAAAGGCCACCCCGCCGTTCGATCCGGAATGGCGCCTCTTCGGCCGCGCCGTCAGCGACGACAAGGCCTCGATCGCCGCATTCCTGGCCGCGTTCGATGCGCTCAAGGCCACGCACACCGCGCCCTCGGTGAATATCAAAGTCCTGTGGGAGGGCGAGGAAGAAGCCGGCTCGACGCATCTCGCGCAAGCGCTGCGCGACAATCAAAAACTGCTCGCCGCCGATTTGTTTCTCATCGGCGACGGTCCGGTGCATCAAACGCGCCGGCCGATGGTGTACTTCGGCGCGCGCGGCGTCATGAGCCTGGAAGCCACCGTTTACGGACCGTTGCGCGCCTTGCATGACGGTCACTACGGCAATTGGGTGCCCAATCCGGCCGCGATGGCGGCGACGCTGATCGCGCAAATGCGCGACGACAACGGCAGGATCACCATTCCCGGTTTCAGCGACAGCGTGCGCGCCATCACGCCCGCGGAGCAGGCCGCGCTCAACGACCTGCCGCCCGTCGGCGATGCCTTGAAGCGCGAGTTCGGCATCGGCCGCTCCGAGGGCAGCGAAGAGTTGCCCGCCAGCATCATGCGTCCTGCCCTCAACGTCCGCGGCATTCGTGCCGGCCAGGTCGGCGACGCGGCGGCCAATGCCATTCCCACCACCGCCGTCATTTCGCTGGATTTTCGCCTGGTTCCCGATCAAACCCCCGCCGCGGTGCGCGCCTCGGTCGAACACTTATTCACCGCTCACGGCTACAGCATCGTCAGGGAGGAGCCTGATCTTGCCGCCCGCCTCAGAGCTCCCCGCATCGTGCGCCTGGTGTGGGATGCAGGCTATCCCGCGCTGCGTTCCGACATGTCCTCACCGGCAGCGAAAGCCGTGATCGGCGCCGCCTCCAAGGCGGCCGGCGCGAAAGTGGTGGTGCTGCCCATGGCCGGCGGCAGCGTGCCGCTGTACATGTTTGCCGATGTGTTTGCCGCACCTATCATTTGTCTGCCCATCGTCAACCACGACAACAACCAACACGCCGCCAACGAGAACTTGAGACTGCAGAACTTGTGGGATGGCATCAACACGTACGCCGCACTGATGGCTGCGCTGAACTGGTAATCACGAAATGAAAATACTGCGAAGAATCGTCAGCGCGCTGCTGCTGTTGCTCATTGCCGCGGCGTTGCTCCTGTGGCTCGAGCCCCCGGCGCTGTTGCGCGTGGGCGCCAACTATTCCGCCAAGATCGTCTGCTCCAACGTATTTCTCGCGGCCCGCAATCCCGACCAAGTCTTGAGCCTCGACGTGCAGGCACCGGGAATTGCACTGTTGCGTTTCATGCGGGTGTCGGTGGACCGCGAGCGCGGCGTGGTGCGCGCCGGCTTCCTAGGCTTCATCGGCGATGGCTTGGCAGAGTGGCGGCCCGGCAAGGGCTGCACCGTGATACCGGACGGCAGGCTCGATCTCAAAGCCTCGGCGCCCTTTTCCGCACCGGCAGCGGCAGCGGCGCCGGCGCCGGCCGCCGCGCCGATCGCCGCAGCCACCGCCCTGTCATCCGCCGTGTCGTGGCCGGACGGAACCGCCGTCCACACCGACACGGCACTCGATCGCGTTCTGCAGAACGACGCGCTCGCCGGGCCGGGCGCGCGGGCCATTGTCGTGGTCGACCACGGCCGCATCGTGGCCGAGCGCTACGCCCCGGGTTTCAATGCCGGCACTCCCTTGCTCGGTTGGTCGATGACCAAGACCGTGATGGCGGGCGTCATCGGCCTGCTGGTCAAGGACGGCAAACTACGCCTGGATCAATCAGGATTCTGGCCCGGCACCGATGGCCGCGAACGCATTCGCCTTAGCGATTTGCTCGCCATGTCGAGCGGCTTGCAGTGGAACGAAGCCTATGGCGCGGTCTCCGATGTCACCAGCATGCTGTACCTGCAGCCGGACATGGCGGCATTCGCGCACGACCAACCCTTGGCGCACCCGGCCGGCGAAAACTGGAGCTATTCCAGCGGCACCGCCCTCATTTTGTCGCGCATCGCCCAAGATGCCGCCGGCGAGGACATGTCAGGATTCATCAACAAACGGCTGTTTGCGCCGTTGGGGATCACCAGTGCCACCATCGAGCCCGATGAACACGGCACGCTGGTTGGCTCTTCTTATATGTACGCCACCGCGCGCGACTGGGCCCGCTATGGACAGTTCCTGCTGCAAGACGGTGTTTGGCAGGGACACGGATTACTCCCCTCCGGCTACGTCGCCATGATGACCACTCCGGTGATCGCTTCCGCCGGACAGTACGGCCATGGACAAACCTGGCTGTGGGGTTCGGACGCGGCCACGCCCGGCGTGGATCCGGACGCGGCATTCGGCATCCCCGCGGATACTTTTTGGATGTCCGGGCACGACGGCCAGAACGTCGCCATCATCAAGTCGCGTCAATTGGTCATCGTGCGCTTGGGGCTCACGCCCTACGCGTCCGGCTACTCGCCGCAACCCCTGGTGAAGGCCATCCTGGAAGCGACGCATCTATGAAAAGTATCCCGGGTCGTGGAATGCGTACGACAGACAGCCTCGCAGAGACATATGCGAACGGCGGTCAATCGGACCTGGCGATCCTGAGCTACCGGCAGTCGCTCGCACTCAATCCAAAGAACACGGCTGCTGCTGCTTTTCTTGTAAAGGCTCTAGGGATGACTCCGTTGCCGAAGTAAGTAAGGGAACCCGTCTGAAGAATATCGCGCTGAGCGAATTCGTCAGGGACTAAAGAACCGATTCGCTAGAATGGGGCGCACCATGAACCTATCGTTCTCGATTTTTTTGCTGACGTTCACCGCGCTGTTCTCCATCGTCAATCCGCTGTCGGGCGCGTTCATTTTTTTCGGCGCGACGCGCGAACTGGAGCCGAAGCTGCGCGCGAATACCGCGCGCTGGGTGGCGATCTATTCCTTCAGCATCGTCGCCGCATCGCTGTACATCGGCGCGTACGTGTTGGGCTTCTTCGGCGTCTCCTTGCCGGTGTTGCGGGTCGCGGGCGGCATCATCGTCGCCGCGGCCGGATGGCGCATGCTCAATGCCCCCGATGCGACCGAGCAGCGCCGCAGCGAAACGCCCGAGCCCAAGTCCATCGATGTCGCGCCCAGCCGCCTGGCGTTCTATCCCCTCACCATGCCCCTGACCACAGGCCCCGGCACCATCTCCGTGGCGATTTCCTTGGGCGCCGGCCGCCCCAGCGGCTTTCACACCTCCTCGCTCGCCTTCTTCGTCGAAACCCTGGCGGCCACCGCGCTGCTGTCGCTGCTGATCTATGGGTTCTATCGAAATTCCGCCCGCCTCGCGCAATGGATCGGCGTCACCGGCACCACCATCGTGGTGCGGCTGTCGGCGTTCCTGCTGTTTTGCATCGGCATTCAAGTCGGCTGGAACGGCGTCTCCGAACTCTTGGGCACCTTGCCGTTTCTGACAGTGAGCTGAACGCCGGGCGTCGGCGCGTATGGTCGAGGCGCTTCTTTAGGAGCGCCGCGGGCGCGGATCTTTGTAATACCCAAATTGGGTGTTATCATACCTATTATGGGTACGAAAAAGCATGCACCAAGCAAGGTTGCCGCAAGATCCGGAATCGCCGATGCGCTTTTCACGAAGGTTCAGCAACGCGTCCTCGCTGTCTTGTTCGGAAATCATGAGCGTAGTTTCTACGCCAATGAATTGATCGCCCTGGCCGCTTCAGGTTCTGGGGCAGTGCAGCGCGAGCTGGCGCAGCTTGAGGCCGCTGAACTCGTAACCGTTAAGCGGGTGGGCAACCAAAAGCACTATCAAGCCAACCCCCTCTCTCCCGTTTTCCCGGAATTAAAGGGATTGATCCTGAAGACGTCAGGATTGGTGGACGTGTTGCGCGCGTCCCTCGCGCCGCTTGCCCCGCAGATCGAGGGCGCATTTATATTCGGATCCGTGGCAAAGAACAAAGACACGGCAAAAAGTGACATTGATCTATTCGTAATCACTCAGCATCTTACCTATAGGGAGTTTTTCTCGGCTCTCGAACCGGCCACCGGCCGACTGGGACGAGTAGTGAATCCAACGGTCTATTCGCGAATCGAGTTCGAAAAACGATTGCGCGAAGGCAACGCCTTCGTCAAACGCGTAACGGCGCAGCCAAAGTTATGGATAATCGGTGACGATAATGAGCTCAGCGCTTGAGAATTTGAGCGGGCCGGGCAAGCCGCTCAAAACTGAGCCAGCGGACGCCCAAGAGACGCCAAACTCGATGCGCTCAAGACAATCGACAAACGCTAAGCCACGGTAAGCAAATTCCGCCACGACCAGCTAAAGCGCCTCCAAATCTCTGATCGCCTCGCGGCTTACCCGTCCCTCCTTGACCACGACTCCCTCCGCGCGTAAGCGCCGCGTCTGTTCGCGATGATGCAACGAGGTGCGCGGGAAAACGATCTTGCCGCCGGCGCCGACGACGCGGTGCCACGGCAGTTTCATTTCTTTCGGCGACTCGCGCAGCGCACGCCCCGCCATGCGCGCCCGGCCCGGTAAGCCCGCCGCGCGCGCCACCGCACCATAGGTCGACACGGCGCCGCGGGGGATGGCGCCCACCACGGCCCAAATTTCTTGAAACGCCGGATTGTCTTCGGGCAGCGCGGCGCTTCCGGCCCGTTGCTTGCGGCCGCGGGCAGGCAGAAAAAGTTCCTGGAACGCTTTCGAACGCGCCAATGAGTGCACCCTTTAGTCAAACTGCTCGACTCAAAGGATAGCGCAATGTCTCTGCCGTCTGATCCCCGCGGCGTGCGACAATTCGTACAAAGCCGGACCCCCAGGTTCTAGGGATACCATGCGGCTAACCGCCCACCAAATGGCATTGATGAGCCGCCTCCTCGATAAGGCGCTGCCCCTGGATGATGCGGGACGACGCCGCTGGCTGGAAGCGCTGTCGCCGGACTACGCGGACCTGCTCCCCGCCCTGCGCCAGGCGCTGCTCCCCGAATTCTACCCGCCGCCGGATTCGCGCAGCTCCCACACCTTGCTGGAATCGGACGGCGAAGATGCGTGCGCCGGCCCCGCATCGACCGGCCTGCAACCCGGCGACCGGGTGGGTCCCTATGAGTTGATGCGGCTGCTGGGCGCCGGCGGCATGGCGGAGGTTTGGCTCGCGAAACGCGCCGACGGCGCGTTCAAGCGCGACGTCGCCTTGAAATTGCCGTCGCTGACCTGGGTGCGCCGCGATCTGGAACAGCGCTTTGCGCGCGAGCGCGACATTCTCGCCAGCTTAGAGCATCCGCATATCGCCAGGCTCTACGACGCCGGCTTCGATCCCGCAGGCCTGCCTTATCTGTCGATGGAGTATGTGCAGGGCGAGTTGCTGACGGACTGGTGCGATGCGCAGCATCTGGGACTGCGCGAGCGCCTGCGATTGTTTTTGCAAATTCTGGAGGCGGTGCAGTACGCGCACGACCGCCATGTCATCCATCGCGACCTCAAGCCCTCCAACATTCTGGTCACCGCGGAAGGGCAGGCCCGCCTGTTGGACTTCGGCGTGGCGACGCTGTTGGACAACGGCGGTTCGGCCGGGCAGACACCGCTCACCTCGGTGTACGGACCCGCGCTCACGCCGGTTTACTCCAGCCCCGAACTCATACGCGGCGATCCGGTGGACGCCAAGAGCGACATCTATTCCTTGGGCGTGGTGTTGTTTGAGCTCTTGACCGGTGCCCGGCCCTATCGCTTGAATGCCGGTGCCTCGCGCGCCGTGCTCGAGCACGCCATCGCGGCGGCCGAAGTCCACAAGCCCAGCACGCAGCTGGTCAAAGAGGCGTGGAGCGCGCGCGCCACCACCCACGAGCAACTGACCCGGCAGCTGCGCGGCGACTTGGACCAAATCGTGCTCAAGGCGCTGGCGAAGGACAGTCACGCACGCTACGCGAGTGCTGCGGCGCTGGCGGATGATCTACAACGCTACTTGGACGGCAGGCCCGTCTCGGCGCAGCCGCCGCGGCTTCTGTATCGGCTCAAAAAATTCATCGGCCGCAATCGCGTGGTTGTCTCGGTCACAACGGCAGCAGCCCTCGTCGTGCTGGCGACCGCCGTCTACGATGTGGAGCGCCGTGCCGCCGATCAGGCGCGCGACGGCGCGAACATCAATTCGGTCGATGTGAGACGGTCCATCAGCGATAAATCCATCGCGGTGTTGCCGTTCGTGGACATGAGCGAGAAGAAGGACCAAGGGTACTTTTCCGACGGACTGTCGGAGGAACTGATCACCTCGCTGGCGCAAATTGATGACCTGCAGGTCATCGCCCGCACCTCATCCTTCCACTTTCGCGGCAAGCAGACCCCGATTGCGGAGATTGGCTCGACGTTGAGTGTGGCTCATGTGCTCGAGGGCAGCGTGCGCCGCGCGGGCAACGCGGTACGCGTGACCGCGCAGCTGATCCGCGCCGACAGCGGCTTGTCTCTTTGGTCGCAAACCTACGATCGTGATGTGAAAGACATCTTCCAGGTGCAGCACGACATCGCGGCCGCCGTGGTCGCGGCGCTCAAACTCAAACTTCTGCCCGCCCAAGGATTGGATCCTCACCGCAGCGACAATCCCGAAGCCTACAACCAGTTTTTGCTGGCCCGGCAATTCGGCCGTCGCGGCAATCTGGAAGACACTGAACGGGCTGTTGCCGCCTACACCCGCGCCATCGCACTCGATCCCGGCTTTGCGGCGGCTTACGCCGGCCTGTCGTTCGCCGAAACGGCCATTGCCACGTCCACCCAGGACGCCGCGCGATTTGCCTCAGCGCGAGATGCCGCGGAAAAGGCACTCAGCCTGGCGCCGCAGCTCGTCGATGCCTATCGTGCGCGGGCGCAACTGCGCCTGGAGACTTTGGACTTCGCCGGCGCCCGCGCCGACAGCGAGCAGGCGGTGGCGCTCACGCCCGGCGACAGCCGAGTGCAAGGCTTGTACGGCGCGCAGATCGCGGCCTTCGGCAAGATGCCGCAAGCGATCGCGGCGATGAACAAGGCCATCGAACTCGATCCCTTGAACGGTTACGCCTGGGCCAATGTGGGATTGTTTCTCACCGAGAGCCGCGACTACCCCGCCGCGCGCCACGCCCTCGAGCGCGCACTGGCCATCACGCCGTCCAACGACGCCTTTCACTTCGGGCTCGGGCAACTCGACATGCTGGAAGGAAGGCTTACCGACGCACTGTCGGAGTTCCAGAAGCTGGGCGGTGACGGCGTGCGCCGCATGGGCGACGCCATGATCGAACACGCCAACGGCCATGAAAAGCAGTCGCAGCAGGCGCTCAAGGACCTGATCGCCAAGCACGCCAACGACATGGCCTACCAGGTCGCCGATGTGTATGCCTGGCGCGGCGAGAAAGACAAAGCCTTTGAATGGCTGGAGCGAGCGTACCAGCAGCGCGACAGCGGCCTAAATGGCATTGCCTATGATCCGCTGCTCGCCGACCTGAAAGGCGATTCGCGCTACGGCGCGCTATTGCAGAAGCTCAATTTGGCGGACTGAGGGTCGGTTGAAACTGTGCCGTCACGCGGGCAAAGAAGAAGCGGCCCAGTGAATCGAAGGTTCCCGGGAGGTATGCTGAATCGAAATCGCGCTATTCCATGTCCAAGCAACGCGCGAACAATTCGGCGGCGGTCTTGAGCTGGCCGACGGATAGTCCCGCATAACCGACGAGCAATCCCGGCTGACCAGGCCGAATGCGGTAGTGGTTGCGGCTGAGCCAGCGCGGGCGCAACGCCGTTGACCTTAGTCAGGCCTCAGATTTTCCGGCCGCAGCGACGCGACGATCGCCCACGCAGATCCGATCAAGGCGAAGTTGGTCGCGTTCTCCGCCCAGTTGAAATGAGTGTGGGGGTCCATGACAATCCTGGGCGCATGTAGGATGGCGAATACGACAAACATGGCCGCCAGCAACATGGCGGCCGTACGCGCGTAGATACCGGAAAGAATTGCGATACCGGCTGCAATATGTCCTGCCGCAGTGGCGTATGCCCAAAAAGTTTGACCCGGCGGCAGCCACGCAGGAACCATCTTGACCGTATAGGCAAGCCGGTGCTCACGCCGCCGTTTTCAGCGCGCTGATCTTTGCCTCGCATCGACGGGATGTCTGGCTCGGCGGCGTAGCTGAAAACGATGGCTCGTTCCCGCGCACGGACGGGGGCAACCTCCCCGCAGACAGCATGTTGCGGGCCGAATTGACGTCCCGATCGTGCGTGACACCACACGCACGACACACCCATGTCCTTACAACGAGCATGTCAATTCCTGCAGGACCGGTGAGGGCTTTGCAGTCGTTGCATGTTCGCGTTGTGTCTCTCTCGCTGACGATGGATACGCACCTGCCGGCCTGTTGGCCCTTATACTGCAGCTGCGTCTTGAGTATGCCCCAACCGGCATCGAGCACGGATTTTGCCATCCGCGTCCTTATCAGTTTGGTGCTACTCACATCGCCGACGACGATGTTCTGGTATTCCTTGACAAGCTTTGTCGAGAATCGATGCAAGGCTTCCTTGCGCCGCCTTGCGGCAGTGCGGTGCAGGCGCTTAGCCTGGCGCTTATGACCCCGGCGCTGCGAATTGGCAATTTTCTGCTCGATGTTTCGATAGAAATGACGCGAGAGCAGTTTCTCCCCATCGCTCGTGGTGGCGATGTGCTCTAAACCCAAATCGATGCCGACTTCCTTCTTCGGCGCAACCCGCTGAGAGGCTTCGACTGCGACGGGCAAACACAACCACCAGTCCCCGACCGAATCCTGGGCAAAGCAGCCGCATTTCCATTTAACGTCCTCCAGAAGCTCGCGCTCAAAGACCCGGAAGGCTTTGCTCGCGAAGCGCAAGGACTTTCCCTTGCGCTTCAGCTGCGCTGCTTTAAACGGAAGCCAACCGAGAGAGCGTCTTGATCCACGGCTAACCCGCCACTTGAGCTTCGCTCGATTGAATTGCTTTCGCCGCGTAGCGAATTCCGCATTAACTCGCTGGATGGTCTCCGAGCCGATACGTTCAAAGCACTTGCTGGCCCCGGCCGTGAGCTTGTCCAGATCAAACGCGGTGAGCCATTTAGGCGGTCCCGCAAAGGGGCGCGCCGCCTTGTAGCTGCTGGCATTGGCGAAATTCCAAACCTGATTCACCTCGATCGCTGCAGCATTGAGCCAGGCATAGCCTTCCGCCTTCACCTTGAGGCGCAGCGTGCGTAAGTGCTGAATCTTGGTGGCCATGATTCAATGGCCGAAATTACCCCGTATATAAAACTCGGGCAAGCTTCATTTCTCGGCAAAACATGCAAAAATGCGCGAACCCAGGCGGCGCGAGCCAGTATCACTTACAGCTGGCGGCTCTGCTTACGCAATCCGCCGCCGCTGGGTCGCGTCATCCTTGACGCTTCGTAGAAGTGGTGAGCCAGGCCAAAATAAATGAGGCAAGCGCCGAAGATGAGACGGCCGATCTTGGATAGGCGCGCGGCGCTTGCAGGTTCGAGACCTTCGCAGTACGCGTAGATGACCAGACCCCCAGCCGCGAGCGCGAGATGTTCGGGGACTCCGTACCAAGCGACGAACACGGATGCGTGCTCGATACCACGGGGAACGTCAAGGAGTATGACCGCCAGAGCGTAAAGCACGATAAGCCCCGAGGCGCCAGTGCGCGTCGTGCGTTGCCATTGCATTGCCAACCCCGCCAGCAAAGGAGGGACGGCTGCGGCATACCCCAAGGCGGTCTGCCCGGGAACACCATTGGGCCCCGGTTGCCACACCACCGCGAAATCTCCCCAGACCATGCCTCCAAGCCCCAACACGACGGCCCCTAGGCCGTAGATGCGGGCACTGACGCGCCGCGCGAAAATCACGTCCAGAATGGGTGCTCGGTTCATGTTCCAGCGGCGCAACCTATCCGATCGGCGTGCCGGCTCCAGATCGCTTCGGGATCCTTAGGTTCCTGAAGTCACTGGCGTGAGCTGCTGGTCGTCTTTTGGCGCGGTGCGCGCGAAAAAGGCGACAATAAGGCCGAACAAAAGCATCGCCAGCAGATTTTCCATGAAGCGCGCCGCGGTGAAATGAGGGACGCGCCCGATTGCCGACAGCGGCACAACCGCATAATTCATAACAAAGAAGATTGCGACGCCGTAACTTAGTCCCGCTGCCACCCACTGCCGCCGAAGCATGCCAATCCGCCGGGACGTGATTATGTAGATTGCCGCAATCAGAATAGACATCCCCCACTGAAGAAAAAGACCCAAGGTCTCAGCTTGAATACCTCGTTCAAATGAGGCTTTGCCCAGAACGCCACTCGCGATCGCCTTCAAGATTACATCTACACCTACGGCGTTGATCAAAGCTGCGGCACCAATATCGATCGTGCCGGCAATGAAGCCGGCAAACAGAATCGGGCCGAGAATCGTCTGTAGATTCTTGGGCATGGAATTCCCCCGTGTGACAACAGACGCCGCGTCCGGTCCGTGCATTCTCTTGGCGGCATGTTCGATGGTCAAGATCCAATCCGGGACAATTTCTTGGTACCAGTTCAGGATCGCGCTCGCCGCGGCCGCATCCAAATCGCCGCCGAACTTCCCCCTGCCGACTAGCGCGGACGTCCGGCCGTGTTGAATCCCGGTTACCGACTCCTGCTGACGGTCATCGGAACTTTGGCGTTATACTTAAAGGTCAGGAGTTACGAATTCACCCACGGAAGTCCGATCATGGCAGCCACCAAACTCGCTAGACTCCAGCCACTCCCGTTCCAATTGTCGCTGCGGATCAAGCATCCCTCCGTAGATCCTGCGGAAATCTCCAAAGAACTTGGCATCGAACCCGAGCACTCCTTCCGAGCCGGCCAACCGCGCCATTCAAAAAGCGGGCTTGGCATCGCCGCGGTTCACACCGAAACCTATTGGTTGGCCCCGTTAAATCCCGCGTCGTGGTTCGGCAATGTGCCATTCGAGCCACTACCCAATGTACCGATGTCGCAGAACATCATCGACGCTGCCATGGCACGGAATCTGGCCTGGGCGCTCGGCTTGTGCGCCCTGCGATTTAATAAAGCGCACGCCGCATTACTACAGACGATTCGCTCCGAGGGCGGCGAGATCAGTCTGCTCGTGACAATCTCCCCCACCGCCATCAACAGCTTTAGCCTCCCGCCGCAGGTCAGCCGGATGTTCGGCGAGATGGGAATCACGCTTGAATTCGAAATAACGAACGACTGATCTTCTTGACCGGTCTGCTCACACCGCGACGCTTCACCACGCGTGCTCGCAACACGACCAAATGAATTGCCGCAGCATTCCGGACTTGACGAATTCCATGCTGGACCTCCCCGATACCCGCCCTTCTCGTGAGCAAATCGCGAGCGGTGCATACCTCCTGCGGGGATTCGCGCTCGACAATGTTACGGCGCTAGTCGCCGAAATCGAGCGCATCGAGACGGCGGCCGCGTTCCGTCATCTGGAAACTCCTGGCGGTTTTCGCATGTCCGTGGCAATGACCAACTGCGGCGCGCTAGGCTGGGTGAGCGATCGTCGCGGCTACCGCTACGCCACTCACGATCCTTTAAGCGGTCAGCCCTGGCCACCGATGCCTTCGCCATTTTCGGCGCTCGCAGAGCGCGCTGCACGAGCCGCGGGATTCGAAGGCTTTAAGCCCGATGCCTGCCTCATCAATCGCTACCTGCCAGGCGCCCGGCTCACGCTGCATCAAGACAAGGACGAGAATGATTTTAGCGCGCCGATCGTTTCCGTTTCCTTGGGACTCTCCGCCGTTTTCCTATTCGGCGGCAACGCCCGGAAGGACGAACAGCGCCGCATACCCCTGCAGCATGGCGATGTCGTGGTCTGGGGGGGACCCGCACGACTCAATCACCATGGCGTATTACCCTTAAAGGACGGCCATCACCCCATGCTGGGGCGACAGCGCGTGAATCTCACTTTTCGCCGAGCGCAGACCTAGCGCCCGCCTAGTCGTAGCACCAAGCCGGCTCCTCGATTGCGCAGTCTTTTGCTACGGTGATTGACCCCTTCTTGCCGGCGATTCTCGGTGTTCTTGCCGCATAATGTATATTACTGCACGTTACATTTACATTGAGAAATGAGGAACAACTCATTCGCGTGATATCGGCGCGCGACATGCACCGAAAAGAGCGAGTGATCTATGAACAAGCGTCTTAAAACCATTCCTAAATTTGCCAACGAAGCCGTGGAGCGCGCTTTTTGGGAAAAGAATGACTCAACCGCCTACGTCGATTGGAAGAAAGCGGAGCGCACCGCATTCCCGAATCTAAAACCCTCCACGCAAACCATCTCTCTGCGACTGCCGCAACATCTTCTCGATTCCATCAAAACAGCAGCCAACGCCAGAGACGTGCCTTATCAATCCCTGATCAAGGTGTGGCTACAGGAAAAGCTCCGCAATTCCTAATAGTCGGCACAGGAACACGCAATGACCGAACGCCTACTCAAATTCCCCGTGCACTGCCCGATCTGCAACACGGAGTGGACTTGCGCCTTGAGCGTCACCCAAATCAAGGAATCCCTCGACAAAGGAACGCCCATTCGCGCCTACGCGGAATGCCACGACTGGCACTGGGATCTAAAGGAACACGAGCGCCAAGCGCTGGCAGCCAAAATTCGCGCGTGAGCGCAACGGAATGACGCGCAAGACCAGGCCTCGCACCGAGTACTCTTCGACTATCGCCTGTCGCCTGGCGCTTGCGTCACTTCGCGCTCGCCGGAGTCAAGTTGGTCGATTCTTTCGCATCATTGGCGCGCGCGGCTTCTAGAATATTTCGCATGGAATAGTTGCCTTCGTGGCAGGCATACTCGTACATCCTATCTTTTGAACGGCGCAAATGAGTTTCGCCCGTCCATGGCCGCGTGTAGAAGGTGGGGTCGCTCACGGTAAACACGTAGTTCAATTCATTGTCTGAGACACGCGTAAATCGCTCAATTACAACTGTCTGAGGCGATACAAAGTAGATGTATCGCGCGTTGAGGCGAACGGCGCTGCTGGGCGCGAAATACTTGGTTTCGATGACCAGCGTGTCCTTCTCCCACCAACCCTTGGAGTCGCCAAGCCACGAGGTAATCGTCGCCGGCGAGTGTGTCCCATTCATCCGAATGATGCGCGCATCGTGGGCCCATTCCGACACGATTACCGTCGTCGCGGGTGTCTGCACAAACTGGTAAATGTTGGCGTCAAGATTAGGTTGCATCGGGGGCGCGCCGTTCGAACTCAAGCAACGCTCGATGGCGGGACGCTCCTCGGGGTGATCTAACGCGTTGAGCACCGTCTTCCTTAACTCCGCGGGTTTCCCCTTGTTGGCATCATTCCACGGAATTCTGCCGTCCTGCGGCTCAATGATCTGAGAGCTTCGCAATTCGCCGCGAATCGGTTCGATATTGCGATCTTCCAGACCCCGGCCGGGGTCGTCGGGTTGATTGGGTCCGCCTGTGCCCGCCAAGTACTGTGCCTTTAGCCTTGCAGCATCCGCGGCAGTGATTGTCAATTGAGTGAATTCTTGAGGCCGCTCCAGCGGCGTGAGATTGGAGTTCTTCCAGATACCTTCCATGTCGGCATGCCCGTCGGGCAGACGCGGCGCGCGATAGGTTTTTGGCTTTTCCGCGGCGTGACTTAACGCACTGAGTGCCAGTAAACCTGAACAGATGGTCCTAGGAATCGGCTTCATCTTGACCCCCCGGCCGGTTGGAGAATAACCGATCCATGCTCACAGATGAAGGGCCGGGAGGAATGGGCAAACGGCCTATATATATGGAGTTGGGGGAATCGTAGGAAGCGGGCCATGTGGACGCCAAGGTTTCTTAGCCCGGCTCGGTCATGAAGGCCAGGTATCTGCGGGAGAGTGCATCATAGACGTTGATAAAGTGTGGTCTATGCACGCCTCCCTAATGGCCCCTACGGCTACTGTCACATCGCCATTGCATCTAAACCAAGGGACTGGGCTGGAACATGAATACTCGAGCGCTAATAGGTCTTCTGACGGTGTGTGCTTTGCTATCGGGATGCGCGGTTATCGAGCACGCCTTTTGTGCCCCGGGATGCCAATCGCAGACTCGCAATACTTCGAGTTTAGTAAGTTTTCTTTATCCCGACGGGAAAACTCCGCCACTCAACAATACGATCCCGGTTTTGCATGTACCTTTGCGGGTGGGTCTCGCGTTCCTGCCGTCGCAGGCGGGATATGGTGCCGCACCGCTGGACGCGGCTCAGAAACAAGAACTCCTGGAACGCATTCGTCAGCGATTCTCAAATCGGAAATTCGTGTCCGAAATCGTCGTAATCCCGGACTACTATCTGGCTACTGCACGGGGATTTGCAAGTCTCGACGGCGTCCAGCGCCTGTATAACATTGACCTCATGGCGCTGGTCTCGTATGACCAGGTCACACACACCGACGACAACAAGCTGTCGCTGGGCTATTTAACGATCGTCGGCGCCTATGTGCTTCCCGGCAGCAGTCACGACACTGCCACCTTGGTGGATCTCGCCGTGATTGACCCCGGGACGCGTTCGTTGGTATTGCGCGCGGGTGGTACCAGTACGCATCATGGCGCGTCCACCCTAGTTGACGTAAGTCGCGATGCGCGCAAGGAAAGTGCCGGTGGCTTCAATGACGCTACCAATCAAATGATTGGTAATTTCGACTCCGCGCTAACGGACTTCGAGGCCAACGTTCATGCGGGTAAAGCCAATATTAGGGTCGTCGATCGCAACAAGCCGCCCGGTTCCGGGGGCGGCGGCGGCACGATCGGTTTGTGGGATGCACTCGCGTTGCTTGGTCTTACCGCAGTGAGTAGATCACTCACCAGAAGGCGCTACGGTCTCGGTTGAAAGCACCAATTGGCAGAACCCTGGCGTTTGTACGCGTGGCATAAGAGTAAGCGGCCGCCACGGAAGGTGGATACGGATTTGGTAGGGCGCGTGTGCTGAACCGAAGCTAGGGGGGCGCATCTACTCCCTCATAGCGCGGGTTCCAAGCCGCCGCATGGGTTCGGTTCATGGCAACTTCAATTTCTGCCGCCATGCCTTATAGCTCGAATCCGACTCCAGATTCTTAAAGCAAGCCTCTCGGTTTGGAAGATCGTGATATTCGCCCTGGTGCTTCGCGACGAAGCGGCCGAGCCACTGGATAGTTCGTTGAGTATCGTGTCGGCAAGCATAAAACGCGGCGATCCCGCCAGGATCGTCGTCGCCGTATTTCAGCTCATATGCGGTGATTGCCCGGTCAGCGTCGCTTTTGCGCGCTGCTGCGTCCAGCGCAAACAGCAGGGCGGATTCTCGCCATCCAGCATCGGGTTCCAGTTCCGCCTCAGCAACCGCTTCCGCTGCCTTGTGCGTCGATAGCAATATGTTTGCGAGCAGCGCATGCAGGCCCGCGGCCGTTGGACCAAGCTCCACCGCATTACGATACGCCGCTTCGGCTTCGGCGAAGCGGCCCGCCGTCCAGTGCACGTCGCCCGGAGCCGCGGAGTTCCAGGCATTGAGCGGATCCAGAGACGCCGCGCGTTGCGCGAGCTGAAGTGCCTGATCAAGTCGGCCACTCGCAAGGGCGAGCCAAGCATAGGACCGCAGCGCGTCTGAACTGCGGGGCTGTAGTTCGAGTGCCCGCCGAAATTCCCCCTCAGCCGCCAACAAATTCTTATCGCAGTATTGGAGCACGATTCCTTTCGCTCGGTGCGACTGGACCAGCGTCGAATCGAGCTCGAGCGCGCGGTCCGCAGCAGCGCGCGCATCGGCGCACGCCGCCTGAGTGGGCGAGGTGCGAATACTACTACCCCATGCAGTCGGCTCGAACTTCCAAATAGTCACGAGGGCGAGCCATCCCCAGGCAGCGGCGAAGTGTGGATCCAGAACTAACGCGGCGTGCAGTTGCTCAGCAGCGGCATCATAATCGGCCGACCCGTTACTGACTACGTACGAATGTGTTCGAAAATACAGCGTGTAAGCCTCGATGTTCGTAGACCGTGCAGCTTCCGGTACGTAGTGATAGAGGATGGATAATCTGAGCACCTGAACTACGGCGCCAGCGATCTCATCCTGTATCTTGAATGCATCGGTCAAGGGCCGGTCGAATGTCTCCGACCAAACTTGGTAGCCGTTGTCGACTCGCACGAGCTGTGCGGTGATTCGCAGTGTACCGCCCGTCTTGCGCACAGTGCCTTCGAGCAAGTGTGCCACGCCGAGGGCCTTGGCAATCTCGGGAACAGTCGCCTGCTTACCCTTGAAATAGAAGGACGACACTCTTCCCGGGACGTGGAGTCCCGGAACCATCGCCAATCGGTCGATCAGCACTCCTGAGAGTCCGTCGACAAAGTATTCCTGATCCTTCTGGTCGCTCATATCGACGAACGGAAGCACGGCGACCGATGCTTCGCCGGCACCAACAGTCGCCGCACTGCTTTGTTGGCCCGCGGTCGTAGCCTGTTTCGAAGGGAATAGCTTCCGAACGATGGGATATCCGATTGCCAATGCCGCGACCAAGATGAGGACCGCCCAAAGCCAGCCTCGCGAACGAGCAGTCGCGGATATAACCGATGCCGAAGCCGGGGCCGCGTCAGGCGGTTGCTCCTCCGGATTCGATGCGGTGGCCACTTCAATCCACGGAGTCACCGAAGCCACCAGACGATAGCCGCGCCGCAAGACGTTGGCGATGTAGGCCGGCTCCTTTGAGGTATCGCCAAGTGCCCGTCGAAGCCCGGCTACCGCCTGATAGACGGAGTCGGGTGTGACGACCACATCTTTCCAGACCGCATCGAGTAGTTGATCGACGCTCACTACCTGACCTGCGTGCTCAGCAAGGCAGAAGAGAACTCTCATGGCGCGTGGTTCGAGTTTGACGGTCGTTCCGTCTCTCGAAATCTCGTCGACAGCGGGGTCAACGCGCCAGGCGCCGATTCGAAGTACCCTGTTGTCCGCGGCAATCATCGGCACGGTGATCTCCACAAGTTACTGAACAATATAGCATTGTCAGATCTCGCGGACGCCTTCAGCGCGCCTTTGACGCCTCCTCAACCCGTATTCAACGCCCCTTAAGGACTCGGCAGGCCCGGAGCGCGCACCGTCCATTCCTCGATCCGAATTTGCGTCGATTCGCAAGGAGATTCACATGTACACCAAAGCAGATGCCATGAGTGCCTGGCCCGTCCTGGGCGCCACGCTTGCGTGCGCGCTCTTCGCCGGCAATGTTGCGGCGAAGGATCAGGAGTTCACCGTTGCTTATCGAGTGAGCACACAAGGACTCGATCTCAGTCAGTCTGCCGGAGCGCACGAGTTCTATTCCCGACTTAAACATGCTGCGCAGGTCGTCTGCACGCACGGCATGCGGGTCGACCTCAAGCCCGTAACAAACGAGAACGCTTGTTACGAGAAGGCGCTGGGAGATGCTATCCGGTCTGTCAATTTGCCCCTGCTCACGCATGTCTATCTTGCAACGCATACGCTTCAGCAGGCCGCGGCGCGCGGGATCGAGGTGCCTGTGCAAATAGCGGCGAAATGAGGACTGCCGTCGGTCGCCGCTGCGCTCGACCTAGGGCGCCGCGGTGGCTCGACAATGGCACAAGTTGGAGTCACTGGAAGCGATGGTGATTGCCATTAGCTAATCCCCGCCGCCCAAACTCAATGCCCACCCTGATTATCCACGAGACGCTCCATCTGGACCTCGATCATGCCGTCACGTTCGCGTATTTCCTCCCGCCCCGTGATACAAAAGCCCATCCGCTCGTAGAAATGTCGAGCACGATCATTCCCGTGGATGACCTTCAGTCGCACTAACTTCGCACCCACCGACTCGGCCCACGCGACAACCGCCGCCACAAGATCATCTGCACCGCCGGATCCACGAATCTTAGGATGCACCCACATCGCCATCAGATGAACGACGCCAGGATCAGTTTCATCGCGCAGGCCGGCGACGATGCCTTTGGCTCCCGTAGGCTCGCAAAGAATGAACGTCACGCCCGGCGACATCCATCGTTGCCAGTCCGCTGTCGTTCGCGCCACCTCTCTCTCATAGGTCGATCCGAATGCATCTGGCGCCTCGCGCAGCGCCTGCAGGCGCAATTCACGCAAAATCGATTCGTCACCCAACACGGCGCGCCGCAACGTCAGTCTTCCGCTGTCTATAGGCTGTTCCAAGTCCGCCCCCCTAGCGGGAAGCGAGCAACGAGCATCACGAGAACTAGCGGCTTGTGAATCGCACTCGAGCCGATTGTTAGAGCACGCCACATGCGCTGTCGTTTCTCCGCGCGATGACAAGGCTCAGCTATTAGATTTCCGTTCCTGGGTGATTCATGGACTTCGGTGCACCATGGCCGTCGCTCCCTATTTTTGTTCCTTCAAGCTTTACTGTTTTTTCCCGACGCTCCGCACGGCAGGCGCTTCGGCAGTTTTGTTGGCTCCGGTCACTTTCGCCCTCTCGGCGGCGGTCTCGTCGGCGCGCATGCCGGCGAGAATTCCCGATAGCGCGTAGTTGCCTTCGTGGCAGGCGTACTCGAAGATCCGCCCCTTCGATGGACTGAATTCGTATTCGCCGCTCCAGGGCCGATCCCATACCGTTGGATCCTCGACCTTGAACCTATATAGAATCCGGTGAGGTGCGACGCGAGTGAATCGCTCAGTGACCTTCAATTCCTTCCACGCTCCGTGCAGCGCCGTGGCTTCCGGGAAGTTGGTCGTCTCAACGACGAGTGTCGCGCCCTCGTACCAACCGATGGAATCACCCATCCAAGGGCGCCCGCCATCGGTGCGGTGCTTTCCGCCGATACGGATGATCCGCACGTCGTGGACCATTTCAACGACGATGGCGACCGTGTCCTTGCTCTGCGCGATTTCGTAGTTATTGTTGTAAAGCAGCGGCAGCATCACCGGACCCGCGCTGTTGCCGAACGAACTCAGGCATCGCTCCGCCAGTGTTTGATTCTCGGGGTTTTCGCCGTAGTGCAAGTAGGGATTTCCAACCGCCACGCCTGGTTTGGTCGGCGGCAGACGTCCATCGGCGGGATCGGTGATGAACGAGCTCCGCGGTTCGCCGTTGACCCGCATGATGTTGTTACCTGGATCGATCCACGCAAAGTTATAGCCGCAGCCCGCGCCGCTGAAACCCTTGCCGCACTCATGCGGCAGATCGGTGGTCTTGAATTTGGGGTCCCTGGGCGCGGCATCCGCGGCATACATCTTTGCATCATCGCCTTCGACTTTCTTGACCTCGTCGGGGGTCATGACCAGGCGTGCGCCGTATTCCTTCGGGCGCTCGAGCACGGTCAAGGTCGCATTGGTCCAGGTCCCTTCCAGATCCGGCTGGCCATAGTTGTTCAGCGGTGCTTTGTAGGCGCCGGGCGCGGGATTCGCTGCCGAAAACACCGGTGACATGATCAGTGCGGACATCGCCGCGCCAACGATCAACGCGATTGACTGCTTCGTGCTCATTTTCAGAGGCTCCTTGCGCAAGTCGCCAGACGAACTTGCAGGCGTGTAATCCTGCTTTCGGCGCATTGTAACGCCTTCGGGGCCTGCTTGAACGACCGCGCATCGCCGCCCTCTCGCCAGGCTGCCAACTCTCCTTGCGGCTCTTTTAAGGGCTCTTTTAAGGGCACAATTGCGACCTGGTTGGCTGGACGCAGTGCGGAGAGTCCAATACGATGAAAATTGGGTTGTGATCCTTGCGGAAGCGTTAATGGCCGCCGGCATGCAGGGATGAGAACGACGTCAAGGAGGGCGAATGCAAGTGCGGAATCTGAGCGCTGCGGCGTCGGTCGCCTGCACGCTGCTGGGCGCGACAACCGTATGGGGGGCGCCTGGCGTGCAGGTGCTCAAGAACCTTTCCATCGAAGAGTTGAGCAACATCGAGATTACCTCGGTGTCGAAGCGCGATGAGAAGCTGTCCGACGCGCCGACCTCCGTTTTTGTAATAACCTCCGAAGACATCCGCCGCTCGGGAGTAACCAGTCTGGCCGAGGCGCTGCGGCTTGCGCCGAATCTGCAAGTGGCGCGCGTGAGCGCCAACGAATACGCCATCAGTGCGCGCGGATTCAACAGTTCGGCAGCCAACAAGCTCCTGGTGCTCATCGATGGGCGATCGGTGTACTCGCCGCTATTCTCCGGCGTGTTCTGGGACGTCCAGAATGTAATGATCGAGGATATAGAGCGCATCGAAGTCATAAGCGGCTCGGGCGGCACATTGTGGGGTGTCAACGCAGTCAACGGCGTGATCAACGTAATCACGCGCTCTGCTGCCCAATCGCAGGGGGGCCTCGTGGTCGCCGGCGGCGGTAACCGTGAGGACCGCGCCGGCATTCGATATGGAGGGAAGTTCGGGGACGATGTGAACTTCCGCGTCTATGCAACTCACTTCGATATACGTGACACCGAGACCCAGTCAGGCGAGACGAAAGATGACGCCGCTCATCAGAGCCAGGTCGGATTTAGGGCTGACTGGCAGCGCGATGCCGACTCTCTGATGCTTAAGGGAGATGCCTACACCGGCCGGCAAGGGCAACCGCCGCCGGGCTCCATTTCGATTTCGGGCGTGACGCTCGCGCTGGGGGAGATTTCGGTCACCGGCGCCAACATGATCAGCCGCTGGGAGCACAGTTGGGCGGGCGGCGGCACGTTCAGCATGCAGGCGTACTACGATCACACGGAACGCAGTGTGCCGCCGACGTTTGAGGATTCACAGGGCATCGTGGATTTACAGCTACAGTATTCCGCGAATCCCCTCGGCGCACATACGGCGGTGTTGGGAGCAGAGTATCGCTACGGCATGGACCGCGTAACCAACAGCATTTATATCGCACTGCTGCCGGCAAACCTCACACAAACTTGGGCCAGCCTGTTTGCACAAGA
>Ga0179592_10000023_pt1 | contig 69113 bp, 68 predicted proteins | sample CZODoug2_1_08_16_FD_148623 | JGI IMG/M metagenome (GOLD analysis project Ga0179592, IMG submission 148623) | Vadose zone soil fungal communities from Angelo Coast Range Reserve, California, USA - CZODoug2_1_08_16fungal (Illumina Assembly) | ecosystem: Environmental > Terrestrial > Soil > Vadose...
GGGTCGAGAGGACTCATTCGATGCCGGTGGCGGCCCAACAGGCTCCTGACGGCCAGCCGGTCGTATAGAAATATTGAGCGCCACAAAGCCGCCGCTGACGGAGCATTGTAATGTTCAATATGGCGCCGGCCTGTGGCGCTGTTCTTGTGACTAGTTCAGAACCGAGGATGCCATGGATCAAATCGTGCCAGTCGATGTCACTCGCTTTGTCTTGGATCTGCGCCGCGATCTTACCGTTACATCTAGAGCCACCAAGCCGGGGCCGCCGGACCGGATCGATGGCGTGACCATAGGCTTTGTTTCGGTGACGAAGGACGCGCCTCACAAAGGCGAAGTGCACCCGGACGGAGACGAAATCTTGTATGTGATTTCGGGAAGGTTGCATGTCATCGGTGAATCCGAACCGAACAAGGTTATTGATTTAGGGCCCGGGGATGCCTGCATCGTGCGCAAAGGCGAGTGGCACCGCGTCATCATGGTAGAGCCAGCGCAGCTAATTCACATTACGCCGGGACCGCGGGGCGACCACCGACCCCTGTAGCGATTGCAGCCATCAGAGGTCCAAAATGACTACCGCAATGCGGGCGGTGATCAAAGTCCGTAGCAGGTCGCGACGAGCCAGTGGATGACGGTAACTCCCGTCAGCGGCTCGACCCCGCCGACGCGCGACCAATCGATGGAGTACGAAGCCCAACGCTCGGACTCCATCTCCATAAAAATCCATGTTGTGCCACCAGTCTGCGTTATCCGACTCCCATAATCCGAGTGCTTCGCCGTAAAGGCGCTCGATCCTCGTAGTAAGTTCCATATCGAGACGAGCATGTAGCTCCTTGTCCTGCAACGCGAAGCGCGCGCGCGCATCTCCGCAACGCTTTCTGAATGCAGTCTCGAACTCCGCCAGGGAGTTGAATACGCGGACCTGTACTGGCGAGAATGGCAAAATATCCGGCACTCACCAAGAATGGAGGAAGGCAAGCCGCAGTGCAATAAGGATCGGCCACGCGTCCGCCGCGACGCCCGAGAATGTCGGCCCAAGCGTGGACTGATCAATCAGGCGCGAGATCCTCTCGACAAGCGGCGCCCCATGACATGTTGGCGCCGGAGGTCAACTAGGCGCCCACGGCGTTCGGATCTCGCCATCCTCTCTCGAATGGCAGCCGCCAGGCGTGTGGAGCGATGAGTTGGTGGATGGCGTTTGGTCCCCACGTTCCCGGGTCATAGAAACGAACCGGCGGCGGCGCCTCCAGCAAGCGACTCGAAACCTCCCAAAGCCGCTCGATGCCGTCGGCAGTCGTGAATAGCGTGGGGTCGCCGCGCATCGCATCCAGTATCAATCGCTCGTACGCCTCCAATACATCGCCGATGTGCCCGGTATCGTGCATGGCGAACTGCATGCTCAGCTTGTCCAGACGCATTCCCGCTCCGGGACGCTTGCCGTAGAACGACAGGGACATTCTTGCGGAGTCCGCCAAGTCGAAAGTCAGGTGGTCCGGTCCTTGCTCGCTGATTCCGGACCCGGGCGGGAACATGCTCTTCGGCGGCTCCCGAAACGCAATCGAAATGATGCGTTGCCCTTCGGCCAGACGCTTGCCGGTGCGCAGGTAGAAAGGCACCCCGGCCCAGCGCCAATTATCGATGTGGCATCTCAAAGCGATGAACGTCTCCGTATCCGAGTCGGCAGGGACCCCTTCTTCCGATCGATACTCCCGGTATTGTCCCCGGACCACATCGGCGGGCTTGATCGGCAACAAGCTGCGGAAAACTTTGTTTTTTTCCTCGCTGATCGGTTTCGGTTCCAGCGAGGTCGGGGCCTCCATCGCCATGAACCCAAGAATCTGAAACAAGTGAGTGACCACCATGTCTCGATAGGCTCCGGTTTGCTCGTAGAAACCGGAACGCTTACCAAGGCCCAACTTTTCAGGTACGTCGATTTGCACGTGGTCGATGAAGTTGCGGTTCCAAATGGGCTCAAACAGGCCATTGGCAAAACGAAAGGCAAGAATATTTTGCGCAGCTTCCTTGCCGAGAAAATGGTCGATCCGGAAAATCCGCTCCTCCTCGAATACCTCATGCAGTTTGCTGTTCAATGAGACCGCGCTCGCGAGGTTCGTGCCGAACGGTTTCTCCATGATGATTCGGGAGCGGTCGACCAAATCGGCCTCCCCTAACATCCGCACGGCAGACAATGCGGCATTCGGCGGTACGCTCAGGTAGTGCAGCCGACGGCATTCAACGTTGATACTGCGCTCCGCCTCGAGGACCGCTGCCCTGAGCACACCGGCGCCGGCGGTCAAAGGGACATATTGAAGGCCGCTTGAAAACGCGTCCCAGTCGGCCTGTGCGACTTTGCGCGTAGAGAACTCGGTGAGCGCGTCACGCGCCAACCGGCGAAAGCCATCGGCGTCCAGATCATCCAGCGAGACGCCAATGATCCGGCAGTCGGGAATAAAGCCTGAACTTGACAGATGAAACAACCCCGGCAACAGCTTGCGTCGGGCAAGATCGCCGGTGGCGCCCACGAGGACCACGACTTGGGGGTACTGCGGACCCACACCCGGCGCTATTTTTGCCACCATTCGCATCTCCTTCAAAGGTTCTGGGGCTTTCAAACATGTAGCAATGCCGTAACAATGCGATGGTCCTGTTGACGGTTGCAGCGTCTGTTGGCGGTTGCAGCGATAGTATCGTTGGGAATGCATCGTTGCCACCTGTCCGGTGCGTATGGGACGTTGACCCCCCGAAGCCCTAAGGAGCGCTGCACAGGTGAAGCCCATTTTCAAACCTGCAATCTTGATTCTTGCCCTCACCGCGGCTTTATCGATGCCGGCGCGCAGCGCACCTAAGTTGATGGAGAACATCCACGGATACACGTTCGTCGGCGATCGCCTCGAAACGTTCACCGGCCTCGTGTTCGACCTCGGCAAGGTGGTCGAAACGGGCGACTCCAAGGCTCTGCACCGCAAGTATTCCGATGCGGAGGTCATCGACGGCCGCGGCAAGACGGTGCTGCCGGGCTTGATCGATTCGCACGGCCATGTCATCGATCTGGGTTTCGAGGGGGTCCGGGTCAACCTCATCGGAAGCGCAAGCCTGAAGGAGGCGCAGGACAGGATAAAGGCCTATGCCGCGGCCAATCCCGATCGGCCTTGGGCTTTGGGCGGCGGTTGGAATCAAGTGCAGTGGAATTTAGGAAGGTTCCCGACCGCACGGGAACTCGACCTCGCGGCATTGGTTCGCTCGAGACCGGGAAATGGGCCGACTTCATCGTCGTCGACCGCGACCCGTTCAAGATTCCGCCGGCGGACCTATGGAAGATCAAAGTGGAGCAAACCTGGGTGGCGGGCGAACGCGTGTATTGACTACCGTCAGTACCGACCGCCGTCAGTTCCGGCGACCGCGCTCGAGCAATTCGGCATAACGCGCCGCATCGATATTCGAACCACAGATGATGAGGCCAATCCGCTTGCCCTTAAGTCTCTCCCGCAGCGGCCCGAGGATGGCGGCGGTAGCCGCCCCGGCCGCCGGCTCGGCTACCAATTTGGCGTCGCGAAACAGGTAGTACATCGCCCGGCAAAGGTCGTCGTCGGACACCCTGACGATTTCGTCGACGAAGCGCCGGCAAACGCCGAAACTATACGGCAACGCATAGGGCGCCCCCAGGCTGTCAGCCACGGTGTCCACGCGCGTAAGCTTCTCCGGTACGCCCGACTGGAAACTTCGATACAGCGCGTCCGCGCCGAACGGCTCCACGCCGTACACGGCGCAGGCCGGATCGATTTGCTTGACCGCCGAGGCGATGCCGGCGCACAGGCCGCCGCCGCCGATGGGCACCACCACCGCGTCAAGATCTGAAACCTGGGCCATGATTTCCAATCCCACGGTCGCGGTACCTTCCGCCGTGAGAGGTCCCTCGAAGGGATGGATCATGGTGCGCGACTCCTCGGATTCGATTTGTTTGCTGCGCACAAACGCCTGATGGACATCTTGCACGAGAATCACCTCCGCGCCCAATTCCTTGCACAGGGCGATACGAGCCGGGCTTGCATGCTGCGGCATCACCACCTTGGCCGTGATGCCGAGCAGTTTCGCCGTGTAAGCGACGGCAATCGCATGATTTCCCGCGCTGACGGCGACCACGCCGCGACCTCGCGCCGTTGCGTCGAGCGCTTCGGCGCAATTGAGCGCACCCCGCAGCTTGAAGGTGCCGGTCCGTTGAAATAATTCGAGCTTCAGCCAGACTTCGGTGGAGCCGTCGAACGATTCTTCGATGATGCCGGTCTGCCAGCGCCACACGGGTGTCGTGAGAATCTTTCCGGCGAGCCGTTCTGCGGCCAGCTGTATCTGGCTCAACGTCGGATATCCGATGCCCGGAGGCATGGCTATTCGAGCGCCAGCCGGCTTAACTCGGCGTCGCGCAACGAGATTCCCATGATGCTCGCGAGCGTCGGCGCAATCCGCCGCATGTCGATCTCGCCCAGCGACCGGCCCGCCGCCACATGCGGGCCCACGATGAAAAATGATGAACGCAATTCGGGGCGCTCGGGAACGTAACCGTGCATGCCGAGATTGGAGGGACCGGACACCAAGGGTCCTGACAAGGCGGCGCCCACTTCGTAGCCATTCTTGAACGACACGAGAAAGGCCGCATCGGGAAATCCGCCATCTCGCACGATTTCATCGTGAGCCAGGATCCGCTCTATTCCATTGCCGGGATCATGGGCGAGCCGGTCGAGCAAGGCCGCGACCTCGGCGCGTACCGCAGCATCGCCGGGATCGGCCAACAGAACTGCGGCGGTGCCGCCCGCCGGCCACGGCATGGCTTTCCAGCTCAAGATCTTGTTCGCGTCATCCGCCGTGAACAGTCCCGCTTCGCGAAAAGCGGCGTAGAGATTCACATCGTGCTCGACGGCGGCAAAGCCGTGGTCGGATACCACGCACACCGTGGCCCGTCGCGGCGCAATGCGTTCGGCCGCCGCCCTTAAGGTTCCTACGACGGCATCCAGGCGCTCCAACACGTCGTTGGACGACGCGCTGAAGGGTCCCGACTTGTGCTCCTCCGTATCGAGACCCGTCAGATACACCGTGATGAAGTCCGGACGCTTGGTCTCGAGCAGACGCTGCGCGAACCGGGCCCGGGCTTCATCGTCCGTCACGTTCTCGTCCATGCCGCCGGGATACCGCCCGAGCGCGGACGACAACTCCTGCTCCAATCCGGGCGTGCTCAAGGCACGCTGCAATTTGAGATCGTCGTCGGACCCTGTGCGCCAGATTTGCGGCAGATTGAAGGTGATGGGAGCACCGACGCTGGTGGGCCAATACACATTGGCCGTCCTCAAGTGCGCCGCGGCGGCGGCGGTCCACAGCGTGGCAACTCGAGCGTCCTCGGCGTACCAATACCACCCATGTTCGTTGCGGCCGAAGGGATCGAACGTCGTGTTGGCGTAGATTCCATGCTTGGCCGGCGACGTGCCGGTCATGAGCGTCATGTGGCTGGGATACGTGAGCGTCGGCAGCACGCCGTGAACGCCCGTGGCGTACGCGCCATCCGCGATGAACGCCCGTAGGTTAGGTACCTTCAGGCCATGCCGCGCGGCATCCAGGATGGCATCGGGCCTCATGCCGTCGATGGAGATCAACATGACCAACGGCTTGCCGGATGAAGTACCGGTCGCCGTCATCGCCGGCGACGCCGCAACGAGAGCACCAATCAAGAACAGGAATCGGCAATTGAGAATAGGGTTCAAGTTGCCGCGCAGCATACGTGAACCGGCGCCGGATGAGCAATCGTCGTCAGACCGAACCCAACGTCAGCAGCGACCCGTCATTCCAAACCGACCCCTCATTCCAAGCCGACCCGTCATCCCGGGTCGGCCCCCATTCCAGGCGGGCGAGCGGTTGTTATTTCGGCTCGTTTTTGGCCACGGCGGTAGAGCTGGGCGCGTTGTATACGAAGCGGCCCTTCATGATGCTGAAGTGACCGGGCGCCGAACAGAAGTACGTGTAGCTTGCGCCGGCTTCGAGCTGCGTGGTGGAAAATCGAACCGTGGTGCTCTCGCCGCCGCCGATGATCGCGGTGGCAGCGACGATGCGCTTGTCGCCCGGCTTCTGATAGTTGTTGGCGAGACCCGCGCCCATCCCGGCGTTGGCAACCGACGCCATGTCGGAAGTCTTGGTGAGCACCCAATCGTGCCCCATGATGTTTGCCGGAAGCTTACCGGAATTATGCAGTGTCACTTCGACATCGGTGCACTGGCCGTCCACCTGCAGGGTCTGCTGCTCGAATCGCATCTGGTCGGTCGCACTGATGGCCAGCTTGCAAACGTCCGCAGAGGCCACGCGCGACACCAGGAGGAACGCAGTGATGTAGAGCAGTTTCATCGTGGTGTCCTCACAGTGCGAACCAGAAGAATCCGAACAGCGTGTTGTTGTCGGAGGCGGACCGGCCGAACCCGTCGTAGTTCGTGTCCCCGCCGTTGAAGCGGGTATAGCCGGTGTACTGCAGACCGAGGCGCACGTTGAGCCACGGCCGTGCGAGTGACTCGAGCTTGCCGAATGGCACGTACTCGAGCATAAGGATGTACCCGCGGCTGTCCGGCGAGCCCGTGAGGCTGCCCCCCACCGGCCCCGGCGCGTACAGGCCCATGTCGGTACTGCCGCTGGTATTGAAGAGCCCCGCGCTCGCAGCCCATGTCTGCTGGTACGCGTAGGTGACATCCAGGCTTACGGTATTCAGGTGATTGGAGTTGGATGCAGAAGAACCGGAGGCGAAGCTCGCGTCCAGCGTCTGCTTTTCATGAATCACGTTGAAGTTGGCGGACACCCCATGCCTGGCGTCATCAGTGGTGAATTGATACGTCGCGTCGAAGCCGACATCGTTGAACCGGTCCTTGTTGGGCACCGAAGGGTCAGGCTGAAACTTGGAGTTCAATCCATACACGCCCACCGAAAAGTAGTGCGGCATGAGATCCATTTGCCACGCCGCGCGCCAATAGGGCGACAGACCGTCCATGTGCGGGTTGGCATCGGAGCCGATTCCGAGATTCTTGAGCCAGTGATCGGAAACTCCGCGATACGCGCCGGCCTCGAGATACAGATGATCGTCGATCATGGTGTAGGCCGTGGCACCCAGCACCAGTTGCGCGAGGCCTCCGGCGATCACCGGCGCCGCGGCCGGGCCGGGCGCGAGTGCGGAGCCGATGTAGGGGTAAGCCCACGCCGGGGTCGAGTTCCACAGATCCTGCACCGTAGGATTATTGTTGACCGATATGCCGTAAACGAAGCTGGTGTTGCCGAGCGACGCCGTGTTCGCGAAGCGCACGTCTAGATTGTCCCACGTGGTTATCCGGTCCTCGCCGCTGTAAGTCATCTGCACGAAGGCGCCCACATGTTGCGTGATGCGCCCGCCATAAAAGGCGCTTACCTGATCCACCGACAGGTTGTCGTTGGTGGCGAAGTGCGGAGCGGGCTGGTCGACCTGATCCTTCGAGGTGTGCGTGAAGCCGCCCTGCGCCATCAATGCGACGGGCGGGATGACTTGCTTGGCGTCGCCCCACACATAGCCGTTCAACTTGAATTGCCGCCCATAGGCCGTGAGCGCCACGCCGTAGGCGACGTTGTGGCACTGCGCACAGGGCTTGCCTGTTTGCCGCGCGAAGCTCGGCAGCGCCTGCGCAGGAGTGCTCGATAGATATATCAGTCCGAGAGCGACCGCATACGCGGCAAATCCCAATCCGGCTCTCCGGTGCGTTTGCCGATTGCGGCCCCCAAAAAAAGCTTGCCCGGCACTTTCGCTGACACACACCATTTCATTCCCTTCGTTGTTGTTTCCCACGACCTACAAGTTAGGTGGTGCTGTCAATCGCACCAATACACGCTATGCCCCACACCTTCGTAGGGAACACGGTAGACCCGAAATCGATGAAACTTTTTGGAGCACGCGCGAACGAGATGAGCACCGATTTGGCGCTGAAAAAATGCGGCGGGCCATATTCTTCGAAGTCGATTAAACCTTTTGATTGAAGTGTGGCACTCACTGCACGTCGTGCAGTTTTCCGAGATTGCGAATCCGCTCGACGATGTCGTTCAACGACAATCTTGCGAAGCTACGACGATTCGAATTCCTTTCTGGATCGTTGGCGCGCCGTGCAAACGATTGGGCTCGACGATTTGCGCTTTTGGTTCAATCAGCACGACGTACGCGACAGGCGACACACGTACCGCGACGACGAGCAACACCTCGCCGATACGATGGACAGATACTCCTTAAATCGACCGTTGAGCCGTTGGCGTACCTCGGGCAGGGAGCTCACACCAACCTTTCAGTCATCACGCCGAGAAAACGGATTCGGGGAATTTGACAATATCTGGCGTCCGAGAAGATCGGGCGCGCCCGTCAACCGGCGGCCCCGCGCTCGAGTGCCGGCACCAGGTCGGCTACCGAATCGATCACCATGTTCGCGCCCGCGTTCAACAGCGACCTTCGCGCGGCGTCGAGTCGGACTGCGCGCTCGGATGCCGTCAACCCTCGCAAGGCGGCGAGCGAGAGCCCTACCGCGTTTCCCGACGCCGCGACTCCCACGGTGAAGGCCCCGGCCGCCTTTCCCTCGGCAACACCCGCTTCCGCATCGTCTACCTTGACGACGCGCGACAGCGGCCATACGCCCAACTCGGCACAGGCTTTGTAGATCATCAGCGGCGCCGGCCGACCGGCCGGCGTTTCTCCCGAGCAAACGACATGCTCCGGCGCGTAACCCTGCGCCGCCGCCCGCGCCAACACCGGCTCCATCATGTCGCGCGTATAACCGGTCGACGAAGCGATCTTCAATCCAGCCGCGCGCAACTGTTGGAAGGCCTCGAGAGCCCCGGGGATCAGCTCCGAGGCTTCCTCTGCACGCCGTCGCATCAGAGGACCCAGACGCGTCATCAGGCATTCCACGTCGCTTTCCGCGCAGGTGCGGCCGAATCGCTTCCGCCACGCATCGGCCACCGAGGAGATGGCAAGCAGCGCGCGCACGTGGTCCACCTTGGACTTGCCCATGTCGCGGCGGGCGATGGGAGCGTCGATCGTTATCCCGTCCGCGGCGAACGCCTCGATCAGAGCGTTCACCGGCGCCTCGCAGCCGAAATCGACCATGGTTCCCGCCCAGTCGAAAATGACGAGATCGAATCGACTCTTGAGTGTCATGTTGTTGCTCCGTCGTGCAGCAGGCTCGCGACGACTTCTTCGCCAATTGCAAATCCGCTCGATGCGCCGGCGCCGCAGGTGACGACGGCAATGCGCACGTGAGGTTCCGGCGCGTCGATGAGTATCGGCCGCTCTGCGGCGGACGCATAGGTACCGGTCCAGCGTTCGATCGTCGGCGGCGGATCGATACCGAGCGCCGACCGAAATTCTTCGAGGATCAGAGCGTCGACCGCCTCATGGGAGAAGGGATCCGGCGTTACCGCGTATTCGTGGCTGTCGCCGACCACGAGGCTGCCATCGGCGCTTTGCACCACGATCAGGTGAACACCGCGCGCCACGTGGTCCGCTTGCTCGGCCAGCAGCCGAGTCTTCAGGGAGGCACATGGCGCAAGCTCTGAGTATCCCGCGTAACGGGCGAGACCGAGATCCGACATCAGCGCTGCGGGCAGTTTGTAGCCGGGAGAGCCAAGCCTCAGCATCTGCAGTTTGCAACGCGTGACGGCGTAGGCTCCAATGCGCTCGGCGTACAGTCCGCTGAAGTCATCGCCAGGACAGACGGCTACCCGCTGCGCCTCGAGCGTCCCCGACGAAGTGCACACTCGCGGAAGCTCGATGCGATATACGGCGGCGTTGCGCACGAAGGTCACGCCATGCGCATCGGCAAGCCACGCGGCAATCCGGGGAATCGCCTGCCGCGACTCCACCCGAAGCTCGATCGTGCTTTCGAGCACGGCGGCAAGCCCGGGTGCCCGGAGTTGCGGGAACCGGCGCCGGGCCTCCGCCGGAGTCAGCATCAAACAGCCTTCGGCCATCTCGGTGCCCATGAAAGCTTCGAGCACCGCGACCGATTCCGGCCGCCGCGCCGTCACCCATAAGCCTCGATGGACGATCGGGACGCCGGCCGCCGCCGCGACCTCGAGCCAGACGTCACGGGTCCGCCGCGCTCGCGACCACATCGAGCCGCGCTCCTGGCCGGTCACGGTGATGAATCCGAAGTTGCGCACCGACGCGCCATTCGCCTGTGCATCGCGATCGACGACCACCACCCGCAAGCCGCGGCGCACCGCGGCCAGCGCCGTCGCCAGACCGATGATGCCGGCACCCACGACGGCGAGATCAAAGCGGCCAGAGAACGTTGTCATGCCAGACGTCGTCCAAAATCCGGATGTTAACACCCTGTGGTCTAGGACATGCCTCGCCGTCTATTACACTTCTGTGGCGGCGGGACGCGCGGAGTCTGCTGATTTCATGGCATCAAGCAGGTACTCCGCCCGCACCGGGCGGCTGAAGTAATAGCCCTGCGCATAGCGGCAACCGAGCGACTGCAGCACGGCGATCTGTGCGGGATTCTCGACGCCCTCGGCCAGACTGGCCATGCCGAGATTTTCAACCAGGCTGATGGTGGCGTGAATGACCGCCAGCACATCGGCGCTGCCCGTCACATCCTGCACGAAGGAGCGGTCGATCTTGATGGTGTTGAAAGGATAGTTGCGGAGGAAACCCAGCGACGAGGTGCCAGTGCCGAAGTCATCCATGGCGAGCTTGACGCCCAGGCTCTGCAATTCGAGCATGAGGGCGTGAGCCGCTTCGGGATTGCGCATGATCTCGCGCTCCGTGACCTCGAGCTGCAGGCAGTCCGCCGGCAGGCCGAGATGCTCGAGCGTGCCGCGCACCTGCTCGAGCAATCGGCGGCCCAGCGCCAACTCGGCGCGCGAAACGTTCACACTGACTGTCGCGGGCGCGCGCGCCAGATCTTGCGCGCGCCAGTTCACCATGGCGCGGCAGGCCTGCTTCTGAACCCATTGACCCAGAGCGACGATCAGGCCCGACTCTTCCGCGATCGGTATGAACTCGACAGGCGATATTTCGCCCAGAGTGGGGTGATTCCAACGCAGTAGCGCCTCCGCCGAGACCATCTGCCGGGTCGATAGGTCGACGATGGGCTGGTAGACCAGATAGAGCTCTCCGTTGGCTATGGCGCGGCGCAGATTGCTCTCGACGGTTACGTGACGGCTCAGCCTCGTCTGCATGGCCTCGTTGAATACGACCGAGCAGCCACGGCCTGCGCGCTTGGCTTCGTACATGGCCACGTCCGCATTGCGCACCACGTCGTCCGCATTGGTGCGGCATTGCTCGCTCGTGACGATGCCGATGCTTGCGCTCGAAAACACCTCATTGCCCTGGATGTCATAGGCGGGTGCCAGCGCGTTCAGCAGGCGTTCGGCGATGCGAGCGGCGTCCGACGGCGCCTTGAGATCATTGATGAGCAGCAGGAACTCATCGCCGCCGAAACGGCTCACCACATTGCTGGATTCGTCGAGCGTGAGAGCGTCGGAGGCGCGCAATTCGCGCCGCAGGCGCTGCGCGATCTGCCGCAGCAGTTCATCGCCGGCGTCGTGACCCAAGGTGTCGTTGATGAGCTTGAACCGGTCGAAGTCCAGGAACATCGTCGCAAACAGGGCCTGCTCGCCCCGCTGTACACGGGTGACGGCTTTTTCCAGCCGATCCATGAACAGTGCGCGGTTGGCGAGCCCCGTCAACTTGTCGCGCCGCGCCGCATCGGCAAGTTGCGACTCCATCGCCTTGCGTTGCGAAATGTCCTGAACGAAGGACCAAATCAAGGTCCGGTCGGCGGCATCCTTGGTGCCGATGCCGCAGATCAACACGGCGAAGCGACTGCCGTCCTTGCGCCTGTATTCCGTTTCATAGGGTCCGAACTGAGCGGATTGATCCAGCATTGCCAACTGCGCGACCGCTGTGTCGGCGGAGCCGATCGGGGTGACGTCGCGCTGGGTCATGGCCAGCAATTCCTCCCGGGTATATCCGGTCGAATGAGCCAGCGCATTGTTGACGTGCAGGAATTGCCCGCTTTCCCGGTCGTTCAAGGCGATGCCGACGGGAGAAAGCTCGAACAGCGAGCGAAATTTTGACTCGCTTTCGACCAGCGCCTCATCCGCACGTTTGCGCTCGGTAATGTCCTGGGTGGCGCCCACCACGCGTACAGGCTTGCCCTCATCGAACTCGACGACGCCGATGGTTCGTATCCAGATCGGTCGCCCTCGCGCCGTCTGTGCCGGGATCTCGATGTCGTATCCCGTTCCGGTTTCGGACGCGTCGCGAATGGCCTGCCACAGCCTCGCACCGACGTCCGGGGCCATCAATCTGTCGAATTCCTCCGCGGACGGAGCGACGTCGCCCTCCACCTCGTAGATCTTGAAGGTCTGGCGCGTCCAGACCTGCCGCCCCGACTGCAGGTCGATGCGGAAGCCGCCGACCGCGGATATGGCGCCGGCCTGTTCCAGAAATATTTCGCTCTCGGCCGCCTTGCGCGCGCTGATGTCGCGAATGGTTTTGGCGACGGCGACAACCCGTCCGGTGGGTCCGATGACGGGGTTGGCGGTGATCGACACTTCAACGTGCGTTCCATCCTGCCGGCGGCGAATGGTATCGAAGGGCGCAACCCGCAGTCCGCCGGCGCAGCGATCCAATCGATCGGAGTCCTCGTATACGGAGTCGCTGGTCAGAATGAGATCAATCAGGCGCCGTCCCACGGCGTCCTCGGCGCAATACCCAAACAGCTTCGTGGCCGCCGCGTTCCAGCTGAGAACGATCCCGTCGAGCGACTCCATGACGATGGCATCGGAGGCTTCGGCAACGAAGTTGGCCAACAAGGCCTGTTGTGAGCGAATCTCGGCGCCGCGCCGCCGGTTCGACGTCAGAGCCCAAGCCAGGGCGCCGGCAAGCAGGGTCAGAATCGAACCGATGGCGAGAACCCCAGCCGGCGCAAGCTCGAACCGATGCGAATTTTCCCACGAATAGGCGCAGGCGGCGGCAGTTCCCGCTACGCCGACAGCGACGATCAGCGGGACCAGCCACCGACGAGGCGCCTGCTCCTCTCCCGTGAAATTGTTCAGGCGGTCGCCTGGCGTCGATCCGTTCTCCATAATCGATACATATCCCTTCGAATTCGAAGGCAATGGTCCCACTGCCCCAACCCTTGTATCGGCCGGGGCGGACTATTCCGAACTCAGGGCTCTGCACTCGGTCGGATCTGTGACGATGTTCACACCACTTCGGGGAGACCGGCCCGATAAGGCTGAAGACCATGGAATCGAATCTTCAACCTAAGCCGTCCATCGACCGGACGCAGATACTCAGGGCGGCGGCCTCTCTCGGGGTGTTGGGCAACGGCGCCAACAGTGCACCGCGCATCATGGCGGCTCTCTGCAACCCCGCGGTCAGCTCGAGGCAGGTCGCTGCGCTGATCGGCAAGGAACCCGCGTTGTACGCCCGCGTCCTGCGCGTCGCGAATTCGCCGTACTACGGACAGTCACGCTCGATCACGACGATAGATCGGGCGCTGGTGGTGTTGGGCGTCGATGCCGTTCGAGGGATCGCCGCCGCCGCGTGTCTCGACCGCAGCTTGCCGCGGCGCGGCGAGGATTCCGTCGTCGATATGAAGTCGGTGATACAACACAGCATCGCAACCGCCGCGTCGGCCGAATCCCTGGCGCGAATCCGGCGGCCGGCGCTGGCCGCGGAGGCGTTCATCGCAGGTCTGCTGCATAACCTCGGGATCGTCGTACAACTTCACCTCGACGCTCCGGGCGTCCTCGCCATGATCAAACTGCGGGAGGCCGGCGATGTTCGCGATATACGCGCAGTGGAGTCGGAATGCGTAGCCATCGGCCATGAAGAATGCATCGGCGTGATATTCGAAGCCTGGCAGCTTCCGGAATCGCTGATCGCGGCAGCGCGCGATCATCACGATCCGATGGGGGCTGCCCCGCCGCATCGCGAGTTGGCCGCGCTCATCAACCTGGGCGCCAACTTAGGGCTGGCCGGCGGCAGCACGTTTGGCCTTGAGCCGTCGCGAGTCGCGCGCAACGCTCCGGCGATGGCGTGGCTGGAACTCGACGACGACCAGCTGGACGGTGTCGCCGTCGATATGCCCGCGCGGGTAGCCGCACTCCGGAGTGCGCTGCTGGACCCCTGACGGCATCGGTTACGGCTTCGCCTTCGGCAGCGGAATCGGCTTGACGTCGCCGCAGTCCGATCCCAGGAATTTCATCTCGGTCTCGCTGTGCATCAGGTGCGTTTCGCCTTTCGCCTTGCGAGTGCTCACATCGACCCGGCTGGCAATCACATCGCCGGTTGCCGTCGATTCCCCCTTGCCGGTCATCACGGTCCCGCTCGCGCTGCAGTTGATCTCGAAGGTCGTGTGATTGCCGTTTTGGCTGATCTTCGTCGGCTGACAGCGCCCTTCCGGGTCGACGATCGGCTTGTTGCGGCCGGCCATCTCGGGGCTGATGCACAGTCTGGTAGTGCCCGCGGTGCCCGTCGTCAATGCGCCATGCTCCTTCATCATGGCCTCCAGCTGCGCGCGCTTCTCGGGCGGCAATCGGGACAAGTTATTCTGCATTTGCGACATTGCGCCCGTCATCTGGGACGTCATATCCCGACCGTCCATGATGTGCTTGACGATCCGCGACTCCCACAGCCCGGGCTTCAAACCGAATCCGGCCGCGAGGCCGTTGACCGCGGCGAACGCGACCAAGGCGGCCAAGGTAATGACGAGTTGTTTGCGCATGACGGTCTCCCCTACGCGAAGCCAGGGGAAGATTATGCCACGGCGCGCCCGGGTTCACCGTTCCGAGGCGATAAGACCGCTCAAGGCCCGGCGAAACTGCAGCGGCGCGCGATCGATGGCGAGATCGATATTCGGCGTCGTCTGATTCGCGAAACCCCGATGCACGGCGTTCAAGATCACGCGATCCTCGGCGAACGCGTCCCGCACCGCATCGTCCGTGATCTTCGAGATCCGCTGATCCCCGGGAGAGAAATTCCGCATCTGAAACCAAAAGTAGCGCGAATGGTCGGCGTCGATGGGCGTGATGAAATTGTACGAGTCCATCATGAGTGCCTTCTCATGAATGGGTTGGCCGTGGCCGCCGCTGCCGGCGGGAACGAACAACGCTCGAATGATCGCGTGGCTCGGAAAGCGAACCTCGTAGTGCTGCAGTCGATCGCAGCGGCCGGCGAACGCGACCAACGGTGCATAGAATGGCGCGACCTCAACGTCATGAAGCCATCGGGCGGCCACCACGCCGGCGGCGGAAACCTCGGTTTGAACGGGCTCGTCCACGCGGTCCTCGTTGCCGAAGGACGTACGGTGGACCCACGCCACGTGCGACGGGTCGAGCAGATTGTCGGTGACGTAAAGATAGTTGCAGTCGACGCTCATCGAGCCGCCCTGATTTCTGCCCCACGCGGGATCGGTCCAGTGGTCGACAGCGACGATGTTTTCGGCCCGGGCTTGAGCGGGGTCCCCCATCCAGATCCATACCAGCCCATAAAGCGACGCGCTAGGATAACCCCTCACGCAAACCGACGGCGGAACACGCTTCACCCCGGGTATGCGGGTGCAGCTGCCGGCGCGATCGAAGACCATGCCGTGATACCCGCACTCGACTTCGTCGCCGACGATCCGCCCCATCGACAGCGGCAGTTTGCGATGCGGGCAGGCGTCCTCGAGGGCAACGGGTTCGCCCGCCTCCGTGCGATACAGGACGATGTTGTCGCCGATGATCCGGACCGCCCGGGGTTCCCGGGTCACCTCGTGATCCCAGGCAGCGACGTACCATGCGTTTCTAAGAAACAGGGGAATCTCCTTGAAGCCAAATCGAGTCTACGTCGACGGTGCGGGGCAGTCGACCCCGGCCGCGCACCGCGAGCGGGCATTTGACGCCGAAAGCGTAGATCGGAGAGACTGAAGCGCCCCGCATTTCATCTTGAAGGTGCGGCTGCCCCGACGTCGAAGGATCCCGCCGCCAATGAAAAAGATTACCGAACCCGCACGCGCCATCGACGTCGTGCTGGAAACCGACGTCCTCGTCGTCGGCAGCGGTCCGGGCGGGCTGGCCGCGGCGCTCGCCGCGGCGCGCGCCGGCGCGCGTACGGCATTGATCGATAGAAACGGCTGCTTCGGCGGCAACATCACGCAGGTGGGCGTCGAAGGCTTCGCATGGTACCGGCATGAAAACACGGTGGATTGCGAAGGCATCGGCATCGAATTCGAGACGCGTGCGAAGGCGATGGGCGCCGCGATGCCGGAGCCCCAGTCCTTGAGTCATGCGCTCGATGCCGAAATGTTCAAGTGGGTTGCCGACGTCCTCGTCGAAGAGGCGGGCGTCAAGCCTCTGCTGCATCGCCTGTGCGTTGCGCCGATCGTGGAGAGGGGCGCAATCTGCGGTGTCATCACGGAGAGCAAGGCGGGCCGCGAGGCAATACTGGCCAAGCGGATCATCGACGCGACGGGCGACGCGGACGTCGCGGCCCGCGCCGGCGCGCCGTTCCACAAGAACCCGAAGGAGAAGATGATGGCGGCCTCCGTGATGTTCTCGATGTCCGGTGTCAACAAGCAGCGATTCATCGACTCGGTAAAGGCCGATCCGCAGACCTACGCCGACTGGTCAGGGAACGGCGAATGGGACTACGAGACGACGGGGAAGGAAGATAAGCTGTTTTCTCCGTTTCTGCGCAAACCGTTCAAGAAAGCGCTCGACGCCGGCATCATTCCCCCGCATCTCCACACGATCGCAGGCACGTGGGGCACCGTGACCGACCAGGGCGATCTCACCTACCTGAACCTCGTGCATGTCCCGGAAATCGACGGCACCGATCCCAATGATTTGACGATCGGCGAGATCCGCGGCCGCCGCGAGGCGATCTACGCGATGGAGGCGCTGCGAAAATTCATGCCGGGCTGCGAGGACGCGAAGCTGCGCAATTTCGGGATGACGCTCGGCATTCGCGACACGCGCAAGATCGATGCTCTCTACAATCTGACCGGAACCGACGTGCGCGAACAGGCGCGGTTCGATGATGCGATCGGCATCTTCCCGGAATTCATCGACGGCTACGGCATCCTGATCCTTCCGACCACCGGCCGGTACTGGCATGTGCCCTATCGGGCGCTCGTGCCCAAGGACGTCGGCAACCTGCTGGTTGCCGGGCGTTGCATCGGCGGCGACAACGTTTCGCACGCCTCTGCGCGCAACATGATGTGCTGCGCCGTCACAGGCCAGGGAGCGGGTGCCGCCGCCGCCGTCTCACTGCGCCGTGACGAGCCGTTCGACAGGCTGAACATCGCGGCGGTGCAGAAGGAACTGGCACGCCAGGGCGCACGATTGCGTTGATATACAAATGCAATATACGGACGACCGGAATGGCTTGACGACGATCACGGCTGCTGACGAGGCCGCCATTCTCGAGCTCAACAATGCGCACGAAGTCGAGCTTTCCCGGTTGGACGGGGCGCGACTGCAGCATCTTCTCGCAGCCGCCTATCACGCAAGGATGGCGCCGCAAGGCGTCGCTTTTCTGATCGCCTTTGCGCCGGATGCCGACTACGACGGCGTCCACTTCGCATGGTTTCGAGACCGCTACAAGGACTTCGTGTATGTGGACCGCGTCGTGGTGGCGCACGAAGCGCGCGGGCGGGGCATCGCCCGTGCTTTGTATGCCGATCTATTTCGGCGCGCGGAGTCCGATGGTCATTCCATGATCTGCTGCGAGGTCAATGTCGATCCTCCAAATCCCGCGTCCGATGCCTTTCACGCCTCGCTCGGGTTCCACGAAATCGGTCGAGCATCCATGGCGATCGGCAAGGTTGTTCGATACTTCACAAAGCCATTGCCGCTGAAGTGAAACGCCGCAACGAGCGCGGCGACGCTTGAGGCGCGGGCACGGGGAATACCCGGAAAGGCGCCTTGGTCAGGGAATCCCTGAAACAGGGAATCCCTGAATTTCAGTATCTTGTGCGGCTGCTCCCATGAGATGCGATGGAAGTCACCGAATGCGGCACTCGCTGCACGTCATTTCGGCCGCAAGTAGCCGATAGTCTGGAGAGACGGGGCGCTCGAGTGTTCCGTTGATGCGCTGCGGTTGACGCACCATGAGGAATGGCTGCGAGGCTTTGAGCGCCCGATACAGGCATTTTTGACGGGAGCGACACCATGTCGACCATACTGTTTCAGCTTTCGAGAAAATTGAAGATCAGCCGATTCACGATCGACGTGCTCATGGAGCGGCTGACGAACCTGCGTCCCCCGCGCCAGCGCGCCGCCGACGAGTGGGAGGGGTTTGTCGGTCGGACCTACGAAAGCCTGAAAGCGTGCGACCAGCTGCACAACGAGTTGGGCGAACAATTCGATGTCGTCCAGGCGCGCAACGCCGGGGATTTCCCATCCTTGATCGATCGATTCGAAGACCTGCATCGGCGCATTTCCGAATCGATCGCGACCTTGAACTCCGTCGAGAACGGGACCGCACGCACCAACTAGCTTGCGGAGTCCGGCGGCGTCAGGGTCACGGTCACGATACCGGCGGCCAATTGCCGCGTAAGCGCGGCCGCTGATACTTCTCTGCACCCGCGCGCGTTCTGACCGGCCCAAAGCGGTGAAAAATCACCGCTGCCGGCGCTCTCCGCTCTGGCGCGCAGCGGCGCAATGGCGGCGGCGGCCAGCGGAAAGGCCGGCACCTCGCTCATCGCACCGAGTTCCGTCATGAGACGATTCACGATTCCACGCGCCGGCCGGCCGGTGAATAGATTCGTCAGGGCGGTGCGCCCGGCTTGCTCCCCCTTCAGTGCCGCGCGGTGCACTGGGCTCGTGGTCGCCTCGGGACACAGCAGGTAGGCGGTGCCGATTTGTACGGCTTGTGCGCCCAACGCCATCGCGGCAGCGACGCCCTGCGAGTCGGCGATGCCTCCGGCCGCTATCACGGGCGTCTTCACGGCTCTCACGATCTGCGGCAGGAGTGCGAAGGTGCCCATTTGCGTCGCCAAGTCATCGGACAGGAACATGCCGCGGTGCCCGCCTGCCTCGAGACCCTGGGCGATGATGGCATCGACGCCGCGCGCCTCCAGCCAGCGCGCTTCCTCGATGGTGGTTGCCGAGGAAATGACCCTGCTGCCCAGAGCCCGGATTCGGCTCAGCAGATCAGCCGACGGCAGGCCGAAATGGAAGCTGACGACCGCAGGCGCGGGTCGCATCTCGCACAGCAATTCGGCTTCTGCGTGTCCGAACGGCCTTCGTTGGGATCCGTCCGATGCCGTATCGAACTCTAAGCCAAAGGCGCGATAGTACGGTGACAGCCGCGCTCGCCACGCCGCTTCGCGCGCCGCGTCGGCGCCCGGCGGCGCGTGGCAGAAGAAATTCACGTTGAACGGCTTCGAGGTCTGCTGCTTGAGTGAAGATATTTCGCTGCGCAGAACCGCAGCGCTAAGCGTGGCGCACGGCAACGAGCCGAGCCCACCCGCATTCGACACCGCCGCGGCCAGGGCGCTGTCCTGGGCGCCGGCCATCGGCGCCTGAATGACAGGGATCTCGATGCCAAGAAGTGCCTGCAAGGTTGTCATACGAAGCCGCGGACGATGATAGCCCGCCGCGACCCTCCCATCAAAGCGCGGTGTATCATCAGCGAATTATCCACAATCCTCAGGAGTTCAATCATGCCGATGTCGTTGACGATGACCCGAAAAGCTCTTCTAGCGGCGGCGGCCTGCACCCTGGTATCACCGCTTGCGGCGCTCGCCGACGAGCATCCGGCATATATACCGAAGACCGACGTGCAGGGCGCCATTTTCAAGAGGCCGGCGACGAAAAAAGTCAAGGACGGCGACGGCACGGCGCTCGACATCACGACGTTTGCCAGCAAGGACGGAAAATTCACCACCGGCATGTATCAAGCGGGTTCGGAGCATGAAGAGTATAAGGATGGGTATGAGACCAATGAATATATCTACCTCATCAAAGGCAGCATAAAACTGACGTCGACGGACGGCACCGTGATCGTGGTTGGGCCCGGAGAGGCCGCTACAATTCCGAAGGGCTGGAAAGGCCGTTGGGATACGGACGGGTACACGAAGCTCTGGGTGATCTACGACCCGGCAGCGAAGAAATAGAAAACCGAGCCACCGTAGAACGTCAAGGGTCGCAAGGGGAATTGCCGCATGCGGTTATTTTGGCCGTCCGTATCCGTCGCTCTCGCATTGGCCGCGGGCGCGCCCCGCGCGCAGACGCCCGAGCCCCTCAAGGCGTATATCAGCGAGGATTCGAAAGTTCTGGTGCTCAACCATGTACGCATCATCGATGGTACGGGCGCTGCGTCCGCCGAGGACCAACGCATCGATATCCAGGACGGTAAGATCCTTCGAGTGCAGAGCGCAAAACTTCGGAACGCCTATCCTGCCGGCGCGAAAATCCTGGAATTGCATGGAAAGACGGTAATTCCCGGGTTGGTGGGAATGCATGAACATCTCTTCTATACGACGCCGGAACGCAGCGGCGACCGACTGCCCTCGTGGGGCGAGATGACCGACAGCGCGCCGCGCCTGTATCTGGCCGGCGGAGTCACGACGGCCCGCACCGCAGGAAGCATGGAACCCTATACTGATTTGTCGCTGAAGAGGTTCATCGATACCGGCCAGAGACCAGGACCAAAATTGCGCATTACCGGCCCATATATAGGCGACTACCTGGGTTTGGCGCCGCAGTTACACAGTCTTAGCGGCCCGGAGGATGCGGGTCGCACGGTAGACTACTGGGCGGCGGAAGGCGTGACTTCATTCAAAGCCTATATGAGCATCAAGCCCGACGAATTGAAGATGGCGATCGAGCACGCCCATGCCAAGGGCCTGAAAATCACCGGTCACCTGTGCGCCGTCGGATTTCGCGAAGCGGCGGCGTTGGGTATCGACAATCTGGAACACGGCATTGCGGTCGATACGGAATTCTATCCCGGCAAAAAGCCCGGTGTGTGCCTTGCAAAGGAGGCGGCGGAGGATCTCGCATTGCACGTTGACATCGACAGCGCGCAGGTTCAGGAAATGATCCGGGACCTCGTTTCACACCGGGTCGCCATCACATCGACGCTGGCAGTTTTTGAAATTACGGTGGCGAATCGACCGCCGTTGGCCAAACAAGAGCGGGTCGCCAAGGCGCTCGCGCCGCAGGCATGGTCCACGTACCTTAGAATTCGCGGCGTCATGGCCGAAGAAGGCAACGATCTCGACAGGGTGATGCTCAGCAAGGAGATGCAGTTCGAGCGGGCCTTTGTCAAGGCCGGAGGTTTACTGCTTGCAGGCTGCGATCCCACGTCGTTTGGCGGCGTATTGCCGGGCTACGGTGACCAGCGGGGACTGGAACTGCTGGTGGAAGCGGGATTCACGCCGGTGGAGGCCATCCATATCGCCACGCAGAATGGCGCGGTCTTCCTTGGCGAAGACGCCACTCTCGGATCGATCGCGGTGGGAAAGGCCGCTGATCTGGTCGTGATTGCCGGAAATCCTGCCGAACGGATCGACGATATCGAGAAGGTTGAGACGGTTTTCAAGGACGGGGTCGGCTTTGATCCAGGAAAGTTGACCCAGTCGGTGGTGGGGTTGGTGGGGCTTCGATGACGGCGGAGCTGCTTGCGAGGAACTCTGATGAAAATCTCAGGCACGCATTACCGCACCATCTGGCCCAACGCAGCCGGAACCATCCGGGTCATCGACCAGTCTCGCCTGCCGTTTGAATTCGCGACGATCGATCTTGAAACCCTCGAAGACGCCGCTCACGCGATCCGGAGCATGGTGGTGCGGGGCGCGCCGCTGATCGGGGCGACGGCCGCCTACGGCATGGCGCTCGCGCTGCGAACGGACGCATCGGACGCGCGCGTCGACGAGGCGGCGCGGGTCCTTGAGTCGACCCGTCCGACAGCCGTCGACTTGGCCTGGGCGTCGGCCCGCATGCGCAGCGTGCTTAAGGCCATTGCACCCAACCAGCGCGCCGATGCCGCGCTGCGAGAAGCGGCCGCAATCTGTGACGCCAGCGTCGAACAGTGCCGCTCGATCGGCGCTCACGGCCTCGAGATCATCCGCGCGCTGGCCGGTACGGCGGATCGCACGGTGAATATTCTCACCCACTGCAACGCCGGCTGGCTCGCCTGTGTCGATTGGGGCACGGCGCTTTCGCCGATCTACATGGCGCATGATGCGGGCATCAAGATCCACGTTTGGGTGGACGAAACCCGCCCTCGCAATCAGGGTGCCGCGCTGACGGCCTTCGAATTGGGATCCCATGGCGTACCGCACACGGTGATCGCCGACAATCTCGGCGGTCACCTCATGCAGCGGAGACAGGTCGATATGGTTATCGTCGGCAGCGACCGAACCACAGCAGGGGGGGATGTCTGCAATAAGGTCGGCACGTACTTGAAGGCGCTCGCCGCGTACGACAATGGCGTGCCGTTCTACGCGGCGCTGCCACTCAGCACGATCGACTGGTCCCGCGAGCATGGCGCAGACATTCCCATCGAGGAACGGTCGCCCAACGAACTCACCCATGTCACGGGCCGAACCCGATCCGGTGCCATGGAAACAGTCCGAGTGGTGCCCGAGGGGAGCGGCGCGCTCAATCTGGCTTTCGATGTGACGCCTGCCCGCCTGGTGACCGCATTGATCACCGAACGCGGCATCTGCGCTGCGACTCATGCGGGGTTGCAGCGCCTGTATTCCGATCGGAGCGCGGCGCAATGACCGATGCCGGCGCACCCCGGGACCGGAAATTGCAGGAAGCGGTGATTTCAGCCTGCCGCGAGCTCACCCGCCTGCGCCTGACCCATGGCACCTCCGGCAACATCAGTCTGCGCCGCGATGAGCGGCAATTCTTCGTGAGCCCCACCGGCATGAGCTATGACGCGCTCGAAGCCGACGACATTCCACTGGTGAACCTGGATGGAAGCTGGTTCGGTCGTCGACTCCCGTCGAGCGAGTGGCGGTTTCATCGCGACATCTTCAAGTCCCGGAACGACGTGGGCGCCATCGTTCACACCCATTCGATGAACGCAACGGCGCTCGCCTGTACCGGCAGGGGCATCCCTGCATTCCATTACATGGTGGCGGTCGCGGGTGGCGCGGACATCCGTTGTGCGCCGTATTACACCTTCGGCACGCAGTCACTTTCCGATGCCGCGGTTGCCGCTTTGGAAGGCCGGAAGGCTTGCTTGCTGGCAAATCACGGCGTCATCGCCGTCGGCGCGGATCTTCCGGCCGCCCTTGCGCTTGCCGGCGAGGTCGAAAACCTCGCGGCACAGTATTGCGCGGCGCTCCCGCTGGGGGACGTCCGGATCCTCGATGAGGTCGAAATGCGCCCCGTCATCGACAAGTTCCGCACGTACGGGAAACAGGATGCGACGGACTCCGGCCTGATCTTCGGCGGGACGCTTCGAGATGCGGCGGCCAAGGGAAGCCGGTCATGACGGGAACGCCGGACACTTCACCCGATCGCACACTCGCCGATCGCGCACTCGCCTATCGCACGCTCGACTCGCGCAGTTTGGTCGCGCTGCTCGCCGATCTGAATGACGTACGCGCTCTGCTCGGCGGGCCGCCCGACGATTGGCGGGTCAGCGAAGTGGGCGACGGCAATCTCAATCTGGTCTTCATCGTGGACGGCCCGATGGGGTCCGTCTGCGTCAAGCAGGCAGTTCCCTATGTGCGCGTCGCCGGACCGTCCTGGCCGATTCCGCTCGAGCGGGCGTTCTTCGAGCATTCCTACTACGTTGCCGTGGCTCCGTTCGTCGGCAACCTGATTCCCAAGATCCACCACTATGACCCGGATCTTTATTGCATCGTCATGGAGCGGCTGTCGCCCCATATCATCGTGCGGCATGGCTTGATCGCCGGACGCCGCTACCGCAATCTCGCCCATGACATGGGCGAGTATGTCGCTCGCGCCTGCTTCTTCACGTCCGACCTCGCCTCGGCATTCGAACCCAAAATGGACGGAATCGCGCGATTCGCAGGAAACACGGCGTTGATGCGCATCTCGGTCGATCTGATTTTCCGGGATCCGTACGTCGCCGACGCGCGCAATCGCCACACCTCTCCGCACCTCGACGAAGTCGTCGCACGCCTGCGCCGCGATGGGCCGCTCAAGGCCGCGGTCGCGCGCTTCGGTCAGAAATTTCTCACCGAGACCCAATCTCTCATCCACGGCGACCTCCATTCCGGCTCGGTCATGGTCTCGGAAAGCGACACCCGCGTGATCGATCCGGAATTCGCCTTCTACGGGCCCATCGGCTTCGACTTGGGCGCTTTTTTCGGAAATCTGCTGCTGAGTTGGTGCTCACAGCCCGGGTACGCAACATCGAATGACAACCGCCTCGCCTATCAAGATTGGATTCTCGATCAGGCGAAGATTTTCTGGGAGACCTTTCGCAGCCGCTTTCTCGCACTCTGGGCGGGGCACGCCAAGGGCGACGCATGGCCGGCCGTGATGTTCTCCGCTCCCGGGGACTTAGCCGCGCTCGATTCGGCACGAAACGCATTCCTCGATTCGTTGTTCGCCGACATGCTCGGCTTTGCAGCCTGCAAGATGATCCGCCGCATCTTGGGGTTCGCTCATGTGATCGACTTCGAACGCATTCAAGAGCCGGCGCTGCGCGGATTCTGCGAGGCCGACGCATTGGCCCTGGCGCATCTGCTGTTGACGCATCCCGAGCAGTTCCGAACGGTTGATGATGTGATTGACGCCGTGCCGCGCCGATGAAGCCGTGCCGCGCCGATGAAGCCGTGCCACGCCGTAAACTGCGCTCCCTCTAAAGTCCGATCGCCGACTTGAGAGCGGACGGCGTCGCAAGATCGGCCGCTTCGATGCGGCGTACGATTCGTCCGCTTCCGTCGGCGACGAGCACGACCGGAACCTCCTTCACATTGAAGGCCCGGAATAACGCTCCCGATTCGTCCAAGGCCAGCGGGATGTCGACGTGATATTTGAGCCGGTACTCCTTGAGGTCCGGGGGCGTCGCCCACAGCCCCGAAGCCACCCCGAGCCACCGGGCGCTCCCCTCACCGGCGACGGCCGTCACCTCCTCGCGCATGCGACGGCAATTGGCCGACGCCGCGGGCCGCGTGGTTTCCAAATAAGATTCGCACCACGGTGACAAAAACACCAAGACCGTATGCCTCGGATCATGGGCATCGAGAAAATGAAATCGACGCCCGTCGATCGTCTTTGCCGATCTGGAGGGAAGTTGCGATCCGACCGCCAGCTGGGCCGGCTCGGACTGGACAACACCCGGAGCGGCAGCCGCCACTGCATTTTCACCGCGACCGGCAGGGCCCACGGCGGCGCGCGCCTCGCGCAGGGCGGCATCAAGACGCGCATCGGCAAGGTGGCCCACGTACTGGATTCGACCATCGCGCCCGATCACGATGTGTTGCGGTGTGACGCGAAGATGCAGGGCGGCGGCAAAGCGGCCGTCGTCCACGACGATGGGCATCGTCAGTCCCATTTTGCGGCGGTAGTCCCGGACGTCGCCGATCGGGTCGTTGAATCCGGTATTGACTGCAATCACCGCAAGGTCCGTTCCGGCGGTTTCATAGGTCCGCTCGAAATGAGGCATCTGCTCGCGGCAGGGCACGCACCACGTGGCCCAGAATTTCAGGTAAACGGCCTGCTTGCCGTACAAACGGCCCAGATCGATCGTCTCGCCATCGATGGTCGTCACGACCAGCCGCGGCGCCGGCTTTCCGATCAGCGAACGCCCGGCGCTTTCCGCCAATTGCTGGCCGCTGGTCGCCGCTTGAGCTTCGCCGCCGACCCAGGCAATCCCGAAGGCGAGAATCAACACCGCGCGGAGCGTCATGGTCGTGGAGCGGAGCGCCATGGTCACGTTGCCGGGCCGGCACTACTCGATACCGGCGCCCCCTTGTCTTTGATGATGAACACCAGTATGCGGGCGGATTGCGTTTGGCTCGCATTGGCGGATATCGTGTGGATGTCGTCCGGACCCTCGTAAAATGTTTCGCCCGGACCCAAGGTGACGGTGGCCGACCCTAGCACCTGCATGCGGACCTTCCCGTCGAGCACGTACACGAACACCTGCGCATTGTGCCGATGCGGAAGCGATGCGCCGCCGGCCAGATATTGCACCGTGACCATCAGCACTTCCTTGCCCGCGGATCCGGCGAGGTCCCGAGTCATCAATTGCTTGACGATGGCATCCGGCGGGGCGGCTGCCGCGCCGGCGCGGGCGGTTCCCGGCCGGAGAATGGCCAACCCGAGCACAATTCCGAACCCGAGCACAGCTCCCAACCGAAGCGCCGTTTTATTGATTGCGATGTTGGTAGACATGAACCAAGATTGCATCCTGTGATGGACCTCATAAAGGTCCGCTTTCCTCTAATATTATGGAACCACTTCTCGGCCTACCGGTCGTCCTTCCGCAGAGCGGGTCGAGATTGCTGCTGATCTCGCTGCACAATCAACTGCGTACGGCGATTCTCGATGGACGCCTGAAGCCCGGCGTGCGGCTGCCCTCCACCCGCGCCCTAGCCGAAGGCTTGCGCATCGGACGGAACACGGCCGTGGCGGCCTACGAACTGCTCCTGGGCGAGGGCTACTTGGTGGTCCGCCGCGGCTCGGGGACGGCGGTGGCCGAATTGCTCCCGTCACGGTCCAATCCGGCGGCGGAAGCAGCGCGCCGCGGTCTGCAACGTCGGCTGAATCGGTACTGGCGGCACCGGACGCTGCCGCAACGCCGCCAGGCCGGCGCACCACCGCGCTACAATTTTCAGGTCGGCGCGCCGGATGCGGCAAATTTTCCGTACGACATCTGGCGGCGGCTGGGAGGCCGCATCGAACGCCGCCTGCGCGGCGGCTTCCCGCTGGCAGCGGATGCACAAGGCCTGCCTGCTCTGCGGGAGGCTATTGCTCAACATGTTTCCTTCGCACGCGCCGTCGCATGCGGGCCGCAGGACATCGTGGTGACGGCGGGCGCGCATCAGGCGTTCGATCTGCTGGCCCGCATCCTGACCACGGCCGGGCGCACGACCGTGGCGATCGAGAACCCGGGATATCCGCCGGTGCGCGAGGCGTTCGCCGCCCACGGCGCACGGATCGCGCCGGTGCCGGTCGATGCGGAAGGTTTGATCGTCGGCAACATACCGGCCGCAGCCCGGGTCGTCTGTGTCACGCCGTCCCACCAATTTCCATTGGGCGCCGTCATGTCCGCCCGGCGCCGCACCGCGTTGCTGGACGCATGCAGCCGGCGGCGTGCGGTCATCATCGAGGACGACTACGACGGCGAGTTCAGGTTTGCGGATCGGCCGCTCGATGCGCTGCAGACACTGGATCGCATGGGCTCGGTTTTTTATGTCGGCACATTCTCGAAAAGCCTTCTCCCGGACTTGAGACTCGGTTACGTCGTGGCGCCACCCTGGGCGCTCGGCGCATTGGTCGCGGCAAAACGGGTTGCCGATGGACAGAGCAGCGCGATGACCCAGGCGACGGTCGCCCTGCTGATACGCGACGGTCACCTCGCCAGGCACATCCGCAAGATGCAGCGCATCTACCGCGGACGGCGCGACCGGCTCTTGGAAGGATTGCGAGCCGGCTTCGATCGGTGGCTCGAGGTGCTGCCCTCCGTCGCTGGGCTGCACGTCGCCGCTCGGCTCAAGACTCTGCGGGAGGATTCGGTGATCGCCCGCGGGCGCGGCGCGGGAGTCGGCATCGGTGCGCTGCGCCCCTACTATGCTAAGACTCCCACGATGGGTGGACTGATGTTCGGCTACGGGAACCTTGACGAGCGATCGATCGACCAGGGTCTCGAGCTGTTTCGCGCATCGATAGCTTCTGTCTGAGTCCTAGGACAGAATTCCGGCTTCATTCCCGGCGCCCGCAGGCGTCGAGGACGTGCCGCGAGCTATCGCATTGAGGAGCAACTTCGAGGTCACCGGACGGCTGAAGAGGTAGCCCTGCGCATAGCGGCAACCGAGCGATTGAAGTATGGCGACCTGCGCGGGTTCCTCGACGCCTTCGGCCAGGCTCGCCATGCCGAGATTCTCGACCAGATTGATCGTGGCATGAATCACTGCCAGCACATCGCGGCTGGTCGTCAGATCCTTCACGAACGATTGATCGATCTTGATGGTGTTGAATGGATAGCTACGGAGCAGGCCCAGCGAGGAGGTGCCCGTACCAAAATCGTCCATCGCAATCTTGATTCCCAGCCCCTGCAAATCATGCATCAGCTCGTGGAACATCTCGGGATTGCGCATCACTTCGCGCTCGGTGACTTCGAGCTGCAGACACGCCGCCGGCAATCCGACCTGCTCGAGCATGGTCTGAAGCTGGTCGAGCAACTTCCGGCCCAACGCCAGTTCCGCGCGCGAGACGTTGACGCTGATGGTACGCGGTGCACGCGCCGGGTCTTGCGCGCGCCACGCCGCCAACGCCTGACATGCCTCCCTCTGCACCCACTTGCCCAAAGCGACGATCAGGCCGGACTCCTCTGCCACCGGAATGAATTCGGCCGGCGTGATCGTGCCCAGAGCCGGGTGATTCCAGCGCACCAGGGCTTCGGCCGAAACCATTTGTCCCGTCGACAGTTCGACGATGGGCTGGTAGACGAGGTACAGCTCGTCGGTGCCGATGGCGCGGCGCAGGCTGGTTTCAATCATGACGTGCCGGGTCAATTGCTCGTGCATGGTCTCGTTGAAAACGACCGAGCAGGCGCGGCCTGCGTGCTTGGCCTCGTACATGGCGACATCGGCGTTGCGCACCACCTCCTCTGCGCTGATCTCGCCTTGATGGCTGGTGACGATTCCGATGCTCGCGCTGGAGTGCACTTCGCTGCCGAGAATGACATAGGAGGGGGCCAGCGCGTTGAGCAGCCGCTCGGCGATCCGGGTGGCATCCCTCGCCGCCTGCAGGTCGTTGATCAGCAAAAGGAACTCGTCGCCCCCGAAGCGGCTCACCACGTTGCCGGTATCGTTGCAGGCGGTGGCGTCCGAGGCGCGCAATTCCCGCTGCAAACGACGGGCGATTTGCCGCAGAAGCTCGTCACCGGCCCGGTGGCCCAGGGTGTCGTTGACGAGTTTGAAGCGGTCGACGTCCAGGAATAGCACGGCGAAGAGCGGCTGCTCGCCGTTGCGCACGCGAACGACCGCATTTGCCAGCCGTTCCATGAAGACGGCGCGGTTCGCGAGTCCCGTCAGATTGTCGCGCTGTGCGGCATCGACAAGTTGCGATTCGAGGACCTTCCGCTTCGTGATGTCGAAGGTGACGCCGACCATGCGCAGCGGCACGCCGGCGGAATCGTGCCGCACTTGGGCCGTGGCCTTGAGGTGTCGGGTCTCCCCATTGGCCAAGACAATGCGGAATTCGGAATCAAACACGGAAGCGCCGGACACCGCGAGCGAGAACTCCCGTTCCAAGCGCGAGCGATCATCGCTATGAAAGCACCCGGCCCACTCCTCGAGTGGCTCCGTTTCTGCCGTGCGCACACGATCGAACAGACGGTACGTCTGGTCATCAGGGCGAAGCGTTTGGTCGAGCAGCGACCATTCCCACACTCCGAATCCCGCGGCATCGCTGGCGAGCGCGAAGCGCTCCGCAATTCCTTTCGCTTCCGCGCGGCTCTCCTCGAGATTGGATGTGCGCTCGGCGACCATGGTCTCGAGCTTCGCTTTCTCCGCCAGGTCGCGGAAACGCTGGGCGTCGTTCAGTTCGCCCAATTCCCTGAAGGTGCGGCGCAGTTCGGAACTCATCTTGTTAACCGCGCCCGCCAGCATGCCGATTTCGTCGCGGGTACCGTCCTCGATCGCCGGCTGGTTGAAATCGCCGTGGGCTATGCTGGTGGCCACATCGATGATTCGCGACAGACGGCGGGTCAGGCGCCTGGCGATGGGGATCGCCAGCACCAGGGCGATCGATAGAGCGACGGCCGCGGTACCGCCGGCAATCCACATCATTTCATGCTGCGACCGTCGGATCCGTTCGTTCGACAGGCTCACATACAATTGGCCCGTTTTGCCCTGCTTGGCCGCAATGCCAGCCGTCACCGCGAACAAATCCTGACCAAACGTATTCGGCGTCCCGCCTGCCGACAGATGATCGGGATATCGGCCGACGCCTTCGATCACCCGGCCGTTGGCGTCGTATGCGGCGATTCCCGCGACATCGGTGTCGAGCCTGAAGGAATCGAAAATCTCGCGTGCCGCTGCGGCATCGCCGGACGCAATGACGGGCGTCAGCTGCCGGCGTAGTTGCTCGGCGTACAAGGTGGCTCTTCCTTCCAACTTGTCGTGTAAATGAATAAGGCTTCGAGCGGCGTCCACCGTCGAAACGAGCACGACGGCCAGCAGCGCCAAAGACATGCAAGCCAGGGCGATCTGCTGGCCGAGCGTGAGGCGGAAGCGTTGCGCCCGGCCAATCATGGTCTGTCTGTCATGGGTAAGCGGATCCTGGCGCCGTCAAACGGGCGATTGCGTTTCGCTGTAACAGAGTAACGGCCGACTCGGGCCCGTCTGATCTCGCCATTCGCGCTCCGGAGTCGATCTGCGGACTGGTTCACACAAACGGCCGGGCTGATATAGGGGTACCGGCAACGAAAGATGGGGAGGTTCCCCGCTTCGCGCAAGCTCGGGAAGCAATAGCCTTTCCAGCGTCCGGAATGTCCCGGATCCCTTTAGGAGTATGCCATGCGGCACTTGACGAAAACGAAGACTGCAGTCCCTTATGCGCTGTTGGCGATCTTGCTTGGATCGCTAAGTGCGTGCGCCGATGCGTATGCGGCCCCGCCCGGTTACGAAGTCGCCACTCGCACAGTCAAATACGGCGACCTCGATCTCACTCGCAGTGCGGGAGCGGCAACTCTGTACTCGCGAATCCAAAATGCGGCAAATGCGGTTTGCGAACCGGCGGTATCCTCCATTCCGAGGGAATCGATCCTGCCCACCCGGCACTGCGTGGAGCAATCGATCGCCCGCGCGGTTGCCGATGTCAACGCGCCGGCACTGACGAGCTACTACGTCTCGAAGACGAAGCGGCCGATCACGCTTGCCCGTCAGCAATAGGGAGCGTTAGAGGGAACAGAGCGTTAGAGAGGACGGTGGATGCTGCGATTTCACCGTCCTCCCTCACGAGCGATCCCGGGCCCGCCCCCTTTGGCCGCCTTGATGATGCCGAGCCCGAATGCGGCCGCGACGGCCTCGGTACGCGACCGCACTTCGAGCTTTTCGAGGATGGCGGAAACGTGATGATCTATGGTCTTCGCCGAAATGTGCAGCCGGCGGGCGAGTTCGGCGTTGGTATGACCTTGTACGAGTAATGTCAGCACTTGGACCTCGCGCGACGTGAGTCCCGCCGGGTTCCCGCGCGTCGACGCGCGGGGGCCGCGGGGAATTCCCCGCACGCCCAACTCGCGCAACCGCTGGCGCACGATCGCGGCCAGCGGGCCCGCGCCCCATTGTTCGAGGATCGCCAGCGACTCGAGCAGCGCCTCTTCCGGTCCATCGGCAAGCGCCAAGGCACGTTCATAGGGAGCGTCCAGCTTCTGCCAAGCCGCCGCGGCACGCACCCAGTCTCCTTCAATCATGAGCGCGTAAGGTGCGGCGAGGTCCGACGGCAAACCCAAGGACGGGTCGGCGCGCCGTCCCCAGTAAGCGAGCTCACCTTGCACCCACGCATCGCGATGACCCACCGCGGCTCGCAGCCCGATGGCTGCCTCCTCGGCCACGCGCTCAAGGTCTCCCCGATACCAGGCGACTTCGGCGCGAGCCGCCGCCACCCGTCCGATGCGCTGCAATTCGGCCGTCGGCAGCGCCAGCTTCAGGGCTTCATCCAGGAGCGGGTCCACGCCCGGATCACCGCGTCGTGCGCGGACGATTGCCAACACCGCCAAAGCCGGAACTCGCTGGGCGATCGCGGGTGATTGGCGCTCAATCACCTCCGCGGCCAGCTGTGCCGCCTTGTCCCATCGGCCGCTGTTGAGCTCGAAGTGTGCGGCATAGGCGCGGATGTAGGTAAGGTGGGTCTGGTTCTCGTGCACATCGCAATACTCGAGGCCCTCCAGCAGGTAGCGCTCCATCAGGTCGGAACGACGCTGCAACACCGCAGTACTCACCAGATTGGCGTAGGCGCGGCCCGCGTGTTCCTGAAGATTGTGCTCGAGGGCGACAGCGAGACTCTGTTCCAGGCTCGCGAGTCCCGTTGGGTTGCCGGACTTCAGCAGCGCCGTGCCGATGTTGTTCAGTGCGTGCGAACGCACGCCGAAGTCCGCGAACGTTGCAGCGAGATCGAGCGCGCGCTGCCCGAATTCCAAAGCTTCCTCCGTGTGATCTCCGGTCATCGCCAGCTGCGCGCGCACGCTGTACGCCATGGCGAGATCGCGCGAAGGCGGCAGCGTTTCGAGCAGCGCAATGGATTCAGCGAGATGCCGCTCGGCGAGCGCTTTCTGGCCCGATTTCCAATACTGCCGTTCGAGCAGCAACAGTACCCGCGCCTGCGCCGCGACGTCGCCCAGGTCCCGCCACAGGGCGAGAGCCTGGGTTGCGGAGGCCAACGCCGCGGAGACCTGATTGTTCGGGTCGCATTCTGCCGCATGCGACTCGAGGAGGCGGGCGCGCTCCAATGTGCTCAGCGAATCCACATGCCGGAGCGCGGTCTCTAGATGCGCGGCGGCCTCCCGATGAGCACCCGCGCGGGCGGCTTGCGCTGCGGCGCGCGGCGCATAGTCGAGCAGCGCCTTCACGTCCCGGGCGTGCGCGGCGTGGTGCACGAGTTGCGATAGATCCGCATCGTGGGCGATGAGGGTCTGCAGAATGCTCTGATGCAATGTCTGCGCACGAGCGCGCGGGATCGTGCTTTCAACCGCAAGGCGACCCAGCTCGTGGCGAAACGCAAGCGCCACGTCGTGGTAGCGCAGCAGCCCGCGCGTCACCGCCTCATCGGCGGCGGCGCCCACGTCGTTCAATAGCGAACGCGTCAGCCACGGCTCGATTCTGCCGGGCACCAGCGAAACGAGCTCCGCCAGCTCACGCGCCTTGGGAGAGCACTGCATCAGGCGCGCCAGCACGGCGTCCCTGACGGTTTCCGGCACGGCGTCCACCGGGGCTGCCAGCAGTTCGCGCACGAAGAACGGATTCCCGCCCGTCACCTCGTACACCTGCCGGGCGTTGCGCCGCGTGCCGTGGGCGAGCCGTTCGACGGCGGCCAACGACAGGGTGGGCACGTGAATTCGCACCGCATGCTGTCCCGTCAGCTCCCCAAGGACGGCGCGCAGAGGATGCGTCGGGGCAAGCTCATCGTCACGATGTGTCGCGATCAGCAGGCAACGCGTCCGCTGAATACGCCGACCCAGAAACCGCACGAAGTCGAGCGTTGCCTCGTCGGCCCAATGAAGGTCCTCCAGCACCACGATGCAGAGAGGGTTTGGCGGCGAGACCCGTTCGAACAAGCGCGAGAACAGCAGCTCGCGCGACGGGCCGGATTCTCGCAGCGCATCCGGCAGCAACGACATCCCGGCGACTACTTCGTTGACCGGTCCAAGCACACGAGAGGTCTGCAGTGCATCGCAGTGACCCCAAAACACACGTACTGCACCCGAGGACTGCGCAAATATCTCAACCAATGCACTCTTGCCGGCGCCCGCTTCGCCGCTCACAAGGGCAACCTTACCGGCGCCCATCCCCGCTTCGCGCAGGAGCCGCGCCAGTTCCTCGAGTTCGGTTTGACGTTCCAGGAGCTCCATGGTGGCTTTCGCCAGTATCCGGCAACGCGCGACTCTTGGGTATGGGCAGCCCAATATGGGGCGTCCGGGCGCGCAATTTGGGGGTACTCACCGATTCACCGCGGGACTCATCTCTCTATCGTGCAGAGCGTCGGCGTCTTAAGCCAATCCAGGAGGATGACGTCATGCCCCGCTATGTAGTTGAGCGAGAATTTCCGGACGGACTGTTGATTCCCATTGACGAGAATGGTGCCAGGGCCTGCCTGGCGGTGGTCGAAAGCAATCTGTGCGACCAGGTCACGTGGGTTCACTCGTACGTGAGCGCGGATAAAAAAAGGACCTTCTGCGTGTACGACGCACCCTCGCCGGAGGCGATTCGCCGGACGGCGAACCGCAGCAAGCTGCCGGTCGACCGCGTCACCGAAGTTCGTGTCCTCGATCCCTACTTTTACAAATGAACGCCCGAATACCCGGCGAAGGAATCCGTTATGCATAACCCGTTGAACCATCTGACCCTCCGCACGCTCGGCAGTTTGATGCTGGCGTTGTCGCCGCTGGCGTTCCCCGCGGCGGCCATGGCCGAACAACCTCAGACCGCGCCGCGTCCTTCGACAGCCAGGACGGAGCCGGCGCCGCTGATCGACCAGGTGCGCAGAGCGACGGAGCGATTCCGCGACCTCAATGTCGCGCTGGCCGAGGGCTGGGTCCCCGCCACGCCCTGCGTCAGCGGACCCGATGCAGGCGCCATGGGCGTCCATTTTGTTCACCCTCAACCGGACCGGGTTGGGGACGGCGTATTGGACGCGGACGCTCCGGAATTCTTGATCTACGAGCCTCTGCCCGGCGGCGCGATGCGTCTGGTCGGAGTCGAGTTCGTCGTGCTGGCCGCCGATTGGGCACATCGGCACCCGAAGGGCGGCACCCCCTCGCTCGAGGGAAATCTGCTGAACTTCGTCGACGCACCGAACCGATACGGTCTTCCGCCCTTCTATGAGTTGCACGTCTGGGCGTGGGAGAACAACCCGAAGGGAAGCTTTGCCGACTGGAACACCCAGGTTTCCTGCGACCGGCAACCGGGAAATTGAACTGACGCCCATGACCGCACAGAATGCGCCTTCACTACTGCGGTCGGGAGGCGGATATGCCCGGCGAATCGGTGCTGGTGACGGGCGGGTCCGGATTCATCGGCGTGCATTGCATCTTGCAGCTCTTGCACGCGGGCTATCGCGTGCGGACGACCGTGCGTTCGCTGACGCGCGAAGGCGACGTGCGCGCCATGCTCCAGGTCGGCGGCGCGGCGCCGGGAGAAGCTCTCTCCTTCGCCGCCGCCGACCTCGAGTCCGACGCGGGCTGGCCGGCGGCAGTTGCCGGCTGTGCATTCGTGCTTCACGTGGCCTCACCCTTTCCCGCGGGCGCGCCAAAGCACGAGGATGAACTGATCGTTCCGGCGCGCGACGGCGCGCTGCGTGTGCTGCGGGCGGCGCGCGACGCGGGCGTCAAGCGCGTGGTGCTCACCTCCTCGTTCGCGGCGGTCGGTTACGGTCACGCGTCCATGGATCGACGATTTTCCGAAACTGACTGGACCGACCCAAAAGGCCGCCTCGGCGCCTATGTGAAATCGAAGACCCTGGCGGAGCGTGCGGCGTGGGAATTCATCGCCCGTGATGGCGGTGCGCTGGAACTCGCCGTGGTCAACCCGGTCGTGGTGTTCGGACCGGTGCTCGGACCGGACTTTTCGACGTCCGTTCAACTGCTTCGGCTGCTGATGGACGGCGGAATGCCGCGCTGCCCGCGACTGTCCTTCGGCATCGTCGATGTGCGAGACGTGGCCGACCTGCACCTCCGCGCCATGATCGATCCCAGAGCCGTGGGGGAGCGGTTTCTGGCAGTCGCCGGCGAGAGCATGAGCATTCAGGAAATCGCGCTGCTGCTCAAGGCGCGCATGGGCGACGCGGCTGCCCGCGCACCGACCAAGCTGATGCCCGACTGGATGGTGCGGCTCGCGTCGCTGTTCAACCCAGCCCTCGCGCAAGTCGTCTCGGAACTGGGGAAGATCAAGAGAATTACCAATGAAAAGGCCCGGCACGTTCTAGGCTGGACGCCGCGCTCGAACGGCGATGCCATCGTCGCGACCGCCGAGAGCTTGGTGCGGCTTGGATTGCTGCGCAATTCAAAGAAGGCCGCGTAGCGGAGAGACCCGTCCGCGCTATTTGTGAGAGATATCTCTACGCGCCGGCGATTGCTTGATGGGACGGCCGCGCCTCACGCGAAATACTCAGACAGGCTCCTGGGGTCGCGCCCCGCGCCGGCTGGTGCTTCGGCGCACGGTGGCGCCGGGTGCGGCGCCGGCCTGACGGTCAAGGTTGCCGCGGAGCTGTGCGGTCGCGCCGGTGGAGATCGCGCCCAGCTTCGACTCGATGATTGCCTGATCGGGCCGGGGCCCGCGTGTGTGGCGCTCCAGCGCCTGCCGCATGACCTTGAGGTGCGCAGGCGTGGTGCCGCAGCATCCGCCAATGATGCGTGCGCCCGCATCGTACGAAAGACACGCGTATTCAGACATGAGTTCCGGCGTGCCGTTGAAGCGGATCGCGCCGTCGACGAACTGGGGGATTCCGCAGTTCGCCTTGGCGACGAGTACGGTCGACGGCTCTGCCGCCGCAGCCAAGTTGACGATGGACGCGACGAGTTCTGACGGACCGATTCCGCAGTTGCTGCCGCAGCCGGCGAGATGATGCTTGCGCTGCAGGCCCGCGAGGTCGACCGGGGTGACGCCCATCATCGTCCGCCCGTTGGTGTCGAAGCTCAAGGTCGCGACGACCGGAAGGCCGACCGTCCGGGCACCGGCGATCGCGGCCTCGGTTTCCTCCACGGATGACATCGTTTCTATCCAAAGCACATCCGCGCCGCCGCTCGCCAAGGCGGCGGCTTGTTCCGCAAAGGACTCACGTGCCATATCCAGACCGAGAGGGCCCAAGGGTTCGAGGATTTCACCGGTGGGACCCATGCTGCCGGCGACCAGCACGACGCGGCTCGATCGGGCGGCCACGCCGCGGGCGATGGCCGCGGCTCGCTCATTCAACTCGCCGACGCGGTGCTCCGCCTTGTGCAGTTTCAGCCGATGCCGAGTGCCGCCGAAGCTATTGGTCAAAATGATGTCGGCGCCGGCCTCAATGAAGCCGGCATGCAGGTCGGCGACTCGATCGGGGTGGTCGGCATTCCATAATTCGGGCGCATCGCCCGACTGGAGACCTCGGTCGAACAGGTTGCTGCCGGTTGCTCCGTCGGCCAGGAGCCAGGGGCGTTCTTCAAGCAATGATCTCAATCGATCCATCATTTCCGTCTCTGAGTGTGGGGCAAGGGAGCATACAACGGCGTGGGCGCCGCCGGGAGCCGCGAGTTGCAGTAGTTGCCAATTTGTTGTTGCGCCGGCGCCGGTGCCGCGGCTTCGAGCAAGAAATGAAACACCGCGTGGGGAGGGCTGGGTTAAAGTGGACCATGCAAAGCCCTGCGAGGACCGAATGATTTATCGCGCCATGCCGGCGGTGTGGGATCCGCAGTTCAGGAGTTCCTTTTATGAGCGCTGGGGCCGCGAGAGCGCGGTCATATCCGCGCGGGCGCGCCGGGCGGAGTACGCTGAATTCAGGCAACTCCTGTCGATCAAGGCGGCGATCGGCGGCGCCGAGGACTACTTCGTCGACGGCCGTCGAATCACGGTGGATGACGACACCTTCGCCATCATCAACAACGATCGGACCTATTCCAGCCGTATCGACGCGCTCCGGCCGGTTCAATCGTTTTCAATCTTCTTCGACCGCGGCCTGCCTGAACAGGCGTGGCTGTCGCTGTCGGGTGCCCAGTCCGCGCTGGACTGCCCCGCCGGCGCCGGACAATGCCCGGTGGAATTCGCCGAAAGGCTTTACGAACACGACAATCTGGTCAGCCCCGTGCTGCGGCATATTCGCGCCGCCGTCGATTCGGGGCCGGTGGAGGACGCCTGGCTGGACGAACAACTGTTGTTCCTGCTGGGCCGGATGCTCCGGTTACACTTCAGAAAGCTCCGGGTCGAATCGGCGGTGCCGTCGCGCAAGCCCGCGACGCGCAAGGAACTCCTGCGCCGCTTGCATTTGGGAGTCGATTTCATCCAGACGCGCTATCGGGAGCCGGTGCGCCTCAAGGACATCGCAGAGGCCGCGCGCCTCTCGCCGTTTCATTTCTTGCGGGTATTTAAATCGGTGTATCGAATCTCGCCCAGCGAGTATCTGAACCGCAAGAGAACCCAGGTGGCTTTGCGATTGCTGCGGGAATCGGATTGGACCATGGATGCGATCGCCGGCCACGCCGGATTCGGCAGCCGCACCGGCCTTTACCGGCATTTGAAGTCCCACTATGGAACCGAATCGCGATGCGATCGATGAGTCTGGTGGCGGTTCATCGTCTCTATTTGGCGGGGTCCCTCATCGACACCCCGCTCGAAATGACGAATACGCGGCCGGAATGATGACCGGTCACGCCGCTCCACCCGGACGTTATCAGCAGATCGACGGTACCGTCGCCGTCGACATCGCCGAGTCCAACCGCATCAAAGCCGAACGTGTCTCCCGGCGTGTGGCACGTAAATGTTTTCAAGAGCCGGCCGTCTCTGCCCGAATACAGATAGGCGCGCCCTGCGGATTCAGCGACTTGACTGTACTGCCACGCTCCCACGATGAGATCGTCGCGCCCGTCGCCGTCCACATCGCCCGCGACCGATGGACTGGTGCCGAAACCTTCACCCATCGTCTCCCCGGTAAGCGTCAACAACCGTTGTCCGGTTCGCCCGGAATGGACGTAGATCCGCCCGGTTGAGTGGCCCTTTGCGTCATTACTCCAGTCGGATGCAAAGATCTCGCGCATGCCGTCTCCGTCGATATCTCCCATGACTGAAACAAACATGGCGCCGAGCGCATTTCCGGTGGCATCCGAGTCGATGGTAAATTTCGGCTTCCCCGAATAGTCGTCATACACATAGACCCGCCCGTAATGCTTGGGCCCGGCGCCGGGGGCGCCCACCACCAAGTAATGTTCCTTTCCGTTTGCATATCCGGCCACCGTGCTCCCGAACGCATCCCCCAGGCGCTCGCCCTTCAGGGTCAGGAGCAGCCTACCGTCCCGGCCGGAATAGATGTACGCGTGGCCGGCGTTCTTGGCCTCCCCTTCTTTGCCGGGGGCGCCAACGATCAGGTCGGCATTGCCGTCACCGTCGACATCGCCGGCTCCGGAAATGTGATTTCCGAAAAGCTCGTCGGCACGGCTCGATCGAAACGTGTGCAGGACATGGCCATCCCGGCCCGAATATAGATATGCAACGCCCGATCCCGCAGGTCCGCTCGCGGCGACGTCCGGGATGCCATCACCGTTGGTGTCGCCCACCCCTTCGACTCCCGTGCCCAACTCATCTCCCGGTCGGCCGTCGGCAGTCCACAGCAACCGCCCGCTGCCCACCGAATAGACATACACCCGGCCGGCTTTGGATCCCTTCTCGCCATGCGTCGGCGCGGACACCACGATGTCGGTGACTCCATCGCCATCCACATCCCCAATCCTGCGGGCGATCCATCCGAATTGGTCGCCGCTCGCCTCGCCCCGCCACTCGCGCAGGATCTTCACGGGCTCGACGAACGGGTGCTCGAAGTCCGCTGCGCCCGGCAGGAGTTTTGCGAACCTCGGATCGGCGCGCAACGCGGCGAGGTTCGCCTCCTCGGTGATCTCCGTCATATCGTATCGATGACTCGCGCTCGCGCGCTCGAGCCATTCAAATGCGCGTACCGAATCGTGGTCGCCCGCGTATGCGACTCCCAAGCCATAGAAGACGCGCGGAGAGTCGGGCTGAAGCTTCAGCGAGTGTTGAAACGCGGCAATCGCGTGGTCGAAACGGCGAAGCCGCAGATCAATGGCTCCCTGTGCCCGCCAAGCGGCCGCGCTTCGGTGCTCCGCGTGGGTTGAAGCTGCGTGGGTTGAAGCAGGGAAAATGCCGCCCGCGACGATCCAGGGCAGGCCCGCTACGATCAAGGGCAGCCCGAATGCGACGCCTCCCGCAATGGCCGACTGAAATAGGCAAACGACAGTTTGATAGGCGCGCACACCCAATTCCGCTGAAGTTAAGGAGATCGGGCAAAGCTACCGAAGTTCCAGGGGCCGCATGTTGCAAATGTTGCTAAATAGACGGGGCTTGCGGGCTATGCACCCTGATATGCTGATTGGATCCGTTCGCATATCCGTTGCGAGGGCTTCAGTGATCGCAAAAACGAAGGTCAATCGCTTTATGCGCCAGGTCGCAATCCGCCTGCTTGTCGTGATTGGTTTGACCACGGGCTTCGCGGCTACCGCCGACACCCCTCGTGGCGCTTCATTGGAAGCTGCGGCGGCGGAGCGGTTCGCCGCCCTCGCGCTCAAGTGTCTTCATGAGGAGTATCCAAGCCACATCTCGCACACCATGGACTCCGCCGTCGATGCGCGTCCTCCACATGAGCTGACGCCCGCATTCTACGGTTGTTACGATTGGCACTCCGATGTACACGGACACTGGCTGCTGGTGCGCCTTCTCCGACTGTTTCCGGACGCTGCCTTTGCACCGAAGGCACGCTCGGAGCTCGCTCTCAGCCTCACTCCTCAGGCGATTGCCGGTGAGGTCGCTTATTTCAAGCGCGCGGATCGCGCTTCGTTTGAGCGCCCCTACGGCATCGCATGGCTGCTGCAGCTGTCGGGTGAATTACGCGCGTGGAAGGACCCCGAAGCGCAGGCCTGGTCGAGCGCACTCAGAGACTTGGAAGGTGAAGCCGCGTCTCGTCTCAAGGCGTGGGTGCCGAAGCTGCACTATCCCATCCGGGTTGGCGAGCACGATCAGACCGCCTTTTCGTTCGGCTTGATCTGGGACTGGGCCGGAATCGCAGGCGACTCGCAGATGCGAGCCCTACTGTCGGATGCAGCCAGACGGTTCTATCTTCGTGACCGCAACTGCCCGCTGAACTACGAACCCTCCGGTGAAGACTTTCTCTCGCCCTGCCTCGCCGAGGCGGATTTCATGCGCCGAGTCCTTGATGCCGACGAATTCCGTCTGTGGCTATCCGGATTTCTACCGGGAATCCCTCGAAGCACCGGCAGCGCCTGGCTGCGGCCGGCGGTGGTGACGGATCGCTCGGATCCGAAGCTCGCCCACATCGACGGCCTCAATTTGAGCAGGGCCTGGATGCTCGAAGGCATTGCGCACGCACTTCGTGCTTCCGACCGCCGCGTCCCGGTTCTCCTCGAGACGGCCAAACAGCACCGGGATGCAGCACTGCCGGCGGTCACCGGCGAACACTACGAAGGTGGTCACTGGCTCGGCACGTTCGCGGTGTATCTGACAACCGGGGCCGGACTCGCGAACTAGCCGTTCGCAAGTGCTTGGGTCAGGCTCCGGGTGCGGGATCGCACACAAGCGGCTAGAATCGGCACGGGGTAAATAATCGACAACAATTCTGGGGAAAAACTTGGGCTTCTCGCCGCGAATTCCTCTCTATTCGCAGACCCTTGCAGTCATCCTTGCTTTATCGTTCGGCGGCGGCAGCGGCGCCCTGGCCGACCCGCAGTCCGGCGAACGGAACGCAGCCGCCGCGAGTTCCGCGGCCGGCGATGCACAAGCGCCCGCTCCCACGGGAAATTTTTTTTCGTCGCTGAAGCAAGCCTTCCAACAGGACCTGAATCGCGAAGTGGTGCGCGGGCATTTCGACGTGGGTTCACCGCCGGACTCGCACCGATACTATTGCTTGGTCGACGCCAAGACGGGTAAGGGCGAAACCAACGGCGTTGCAGGTGAACCGGTCCTACGGCCCGACGGGATGACAGGCATCAAGGCGGGCGCTGTCTCGTTCTACAGCTGCGTCACCGCGGAACAACAGGGAATCCTGGTCACCGCCGGGTACACATTGAGCCAGGGGCTCCGCGGCAAGGCGGCAGCGGCACCACCGCCACCGCCCGCAGCATCGGCCTCGCCCATACCGTCGGCATCGCCCATACCGTCCGCAGCGCCCGCGCCGCCCGCTGCGCGCGAAGCGTATGCCCCCGAAGCTGCGCCGGTCGCTTTGCCAGTCGCTGCCACCATGCAGGCCGAGATCCTGGCTGTCTACGCACGCTTCATCGCCGGTCAGAATTCACACGATCGCGCGGCCGTGTCCGACCTGCTGCTGGATTCAAGGGATTTCGTCTGGGCCCAAATGGGCGGCAATTCCTTGTGGGGACACAAGGAGGCGATGGACGCATTTCAAGAACAGTGGAAAGGGACCTGGACGCTCGATCCGCAACTGAAGGAAGCGCGCATCGCGAGCGTGGCGCCCAACGTCGCGGTGTTGATTGCGCCGCTGCTGTTCACACAGGGCGACCCGGGCGGGAAACCCTCCACGGTTCCCATCAGGTGGAGCGGCGTATTTGTGAAGACGGCCGCCGGTTGGCGCATATCGTCGATCTTCATCACACCGTTTGCGAGCTGGCACGCGATGAGCGGCCCTTAAATCAAAGCGCAAGGTCCCACGTCTGACCAACCAGGTCCTTGCCGAAGGAATGATGACGTTCCTCCTTGGCCAATTGAAACCCGGTAGCCTGATAGATGCGCCGCGCCGAGACCAGCACGTCGTTGGTCCACAGCGTCAGTGTCTTGTATCCCTTCGTCCTCGCGAAATCGATGCACTCCTGCACGAGACGCCTGCCGAGTCCTAAGCCGCGGGCCGTCGGCTCAACGTAGAGGAGGCGCAGTTTGGCCACGTCAGCCGATGCACGCACCAAGAATACAGAGCCGATGATCCCGCCGGCTCGCTCCGCCACCCAGCCGCGTTCCATGGCTGAATCGAAGTTCTTGACGAAACCGGCCAGTATCTCGGCGACCAACGCTTCATAGGTCGCGTCCCAACCGTACTCCTGCGAATACAGAATCCCCTGTCGATGCGTAATCCAACCGATGTCGCCCACTTTGAGCGGTCGAATTGTGTAGGGTTCACGCGCAGATTCCTTTGAACCGGCTTCGAGCAGGCGCTGGACGCTCTGCATCGCCGACAGCAGCACCGAGCGCTGTTCCAGCGTCATGGGAGCGATCATTTCAGCGATCTGAAGTCTCGCGGCTCGATCGAGCGGATCAAATACGGCTCGGCCCCGCAGCGTGAGCTGCAACCGGCTTTGGCGCGCATCGACGGCCGAACGTTTTCGTTTGATGTAGCGCCGGCGCGCGAATTTTTTTATCAAGCGGCTCATGTAGCCGAGGTCGAGCCCAAGTTCGCCCGCAATTTGCGTCGCCGTGGAATCCTCGCAATTCGCCAACTCGTACAGCACGCGCGCTTCGGTGAGCGTAAATTCGCTGCCCAGCAGGCCGTTGTCGAGCAGGCCCAACTGACGCGTGTATCTGCGATTGAAGCTCCGAATGATATCTATGGCCTCACCGGCCGGGCGCGCCTTCGGGGGTGGATTCACTGACTTCATGGAGTCATGCTGAAGCATATACTTGCCTCAGTCAAGTATCAGGTTTCTAGGACTCGGTTGAACCTCGCCGGCGGCTGCTATAAGTTGTCCTCGCATCCAAGGATACCCGCGTGCGTCAAACTCTCCTCATCGCCGCATTCGTTGCGCTCGTGCTGCCCGCGTTCGCGGGCGCCCCTGCCAACCGCGGCGTACGGGTCATGCCGGCCTCGATCCCGATGCCGGACGGCACTGTGCTCGCCGCAACGCTTTACATGCCGGCCCACCTGCCACCGCACGAGCGCGTGCCGGCCCTGCTCGAGTACCTGCCGTACCGCAAGGATGACGATACCGCGTCGGGAGACTATGGCAAACATGCGTACTTCGCGCGCCACGGCTACGTCGGTGTACGGGTCGATATCCGTGGATTCGGCGCGAGCGGCGGCACGCCGCCCACACGCGAATACTCGGCGCAAGAACAGGAAGACGGCGAGCATGTCATCGCGTGGCTTGCGCGCCAGCCTTGGTCGAACGGCAACGTCGGGATGTTCGGCATCTCCTGGGGCGGCTTCAACTCGATACAAATGGCGATGCGCCGTCCACCGGCTCTCAAGGCAATCCTCGCCATCGAGGCAACCGAGGCGCTCTTCAAGGAGGACGTGCACTACATGGACGGTGTGATGCACGTCGACGAGTTCGAAGTCAGCATGGATCTCGATCAGGGTCGCAGCGGCGCACCGGACTTTCCGCTGGACGAGGACACGCTGGCGCGTCGCATGGACTCGCCGCCCTGGTCGCTCGACTACTTCAGGCATCAGCGGGATGGAGCATTCTGGCGGGCGCCGATCCGTCCTTTCGAGGACATCCGCATTCCGTGCTTCCTGATCGGGGGATTGCAGGACGGTTATCGGGACAGCATTCCGCGCATGCTCGAACGCGTGCCGGCCCCGGTCCGCGCGTGGCTGGGACCGTGGAATCACGATTACCCGAACACGAGCATCTACGGCCCACGTGTTGAGTGGCGCGACCAGGCCGTGCGCTGGTTCGATCACTGGCTCAAGGGAATGGAGAACGGCGTCGAGCGGGAGCCGCGTCTCGTCGTCTACCAGCAGCGCTCGCATCCGCCGGGCGCCGCCGCGCAGGATATTCCGGGGGAGTGGCGCGCCGAATCGTGGCCGCCGGCGGGCCTCAAGCCCCTCACATGGTTCCTCGCCCCCAATCACCAACTCACTGCGGCGCCCGCGACAGAGGCGAGCGATCATCTGCGCTACGTCCCATCGGTCGGCACCGAGGCCGGCTTCTGGTGGGGAGAATTGCTCACCGACCAGCGTCCGGTCGACGCCTACAGCCTGACCTACGACAGCCCCCCGCTCGAGGCGGACCTGTCGATGCTCGGCGTTGCCCACGTTCGACTGCTGGCCACCGCGGACGCGCCGCTCGCCAACTGGTTCGTGCGGCTGGAGGACGTCGCGGACGACGGTCGAGTCACGGCAATCACCGGGGCCGGACTCTCGGGCGCGCAACGCCGCTCGATGGAGCACCCCGAACCGCTCGCCCGCGGCCAAGAATACGTGCTCGACCTCGAGCTGCATCTCAGCTCGTGGGTCTGGCCTCGAGGTCATCGCATCCGGGTAGCCGTCGCGAACGCGCAATGGCCGATGTTCTGGCCGACGCCGTACCCGATGACGACGGTGCTGCGTTTGGGCGGAGCCGAGGGCTCGGCCATCACCCTGCCGGTCGTGCCCGCTCGAGGCCGCGCACCGCCGGCATTCGGACCTCTCGAAACAGTCGAGGTGCCGCCGGGCACTACGACGCCCGGCGACTATGCATGGCCCGGCAGCTGGAAGCTCGAACGCGATGAAGCCAAGGAGCGCAGCACCGTGACCTGGCGCGGCACCTCGGCCGTCCGCTTTCCGTGGGGCGCTTTTGAACATAGCGAGCAGCTCGTCTATCACGTCGACGACGCCGATCCGGCGGTTTCGGCCGTCGAAGGCGACGCCGAGAGCATCGAGATGCTGGCCGACTGCGTGCTGACATACCGTGGACATCTCACCGTCACGAGCGACGCGACCACGTTCCATTACGCGTATACGCGCGAACTGCTTCGCAACGGCGCCGTCGTGCGTACCAAGACGTGGCAGGAGGTGATTCCACGTGACCTACAGTGACGGCATGAAGACAACATCTCGGTTTGTTTCATTTAGGAACTGCCGCTACGTGCATACGCTGATGCTGCTCGGCGCCCTCGGGATCGGTGGATGCAAAGGCCCGCAGTGCGAAAACAACGCCTTCTTCGGACTGCCCTCGCCGGACGGCACCTCGATTGCATTTGTGTTCTACCGAAAATGCACTCCTAAAATGGATATCACAACCGATGTGACCGTCCTCGACTTCCATAGCCCTCTTCGAAATGAGCCGGGTAATGTGCTGGCCGTGGGCAATGAGCAGCCAGTGCGGGTGTCATGGCTCGGGCCCCATAAGCTCGTCGTCACCGGCTTCACGGAGCCGATATATCGGCGCGACACCCAAGTGGGTTCAATCACAATAGAGTTTCGCCCCGAAAATCGGTAGCGGTTCTCCAGCGGCAGGCAGATGCCCCCCTAAGTCAGGGGGCATATTGTGCGACGCCGTTGCCGAAGGACCAGTTCTCCTTCTTCACCTCGACCAAGCTCACGATCACATCCGCCGCTTTGATGACCCCGCCGGCCTCGATGGAGGACGCGAGGCGTGCGAACAGCGCCTTCTTCATGTCGAGCGTGCGCCCCTCATTGCAGGTGATCTGAATGAAGACCACCGGCCCGCTGTGCGGGATGTCGAGGTACTCGGGTGGATACACCAGCTCGTGCGGGGCATGCCGGGTGAGGACTTGAAAGCGATCCTTGGCGGGGACGTTGAATGTCGTGACCATCGACTCGTGGACCGCATCCGAAATGCGCTGCAGATGTTCGTTGGAAATGTCCTGGGCGACTGAGACTCGAACGAGCGGCATGGTGATTCTCCAAGTGAGTCAACGATTTTCGCTGAGCGCAGGTCCAACTACCCGTAGTACGTCGAAGCGTTCCGCCCCAGGGCCCACATTTCCGGCGCTGTCTTCGTCCGCCCACAAGCGGACGCGAGTCGTGGTCCAGACGTAGAACGGCGCGTACCAATTGCCCATCGCACCGTTGGACGCGGACCGGACCAGAAAGGCCTTCAGTGCCAGGCCATCGAGCCGCTCGAATGTTTGACCACGAAGTCGAACTCGCTCCTCGATCTGCGTCATGTCGTAAGTGCGTGCCAACTCTATCGGGTAATGCGCGGATCTCATGTCGTCAGCTCCAGACCTGTAATTTTCAGCAAGCCCAGTCTATTAATGTGACTTACTAAAGTAAATCGAGTATTTATTGATAAATACATTCGAATAGTTCATAAATCGCGGAATGACTACGCCGCTTCTCGACCTGGCGCTTTTGCAAACGCTCGTCGCCGTGAGCCAGACCGGCACTCTGGCTCGAGCCGCCGCCCGTGTGGGCCGAACGCAATCCGCGGTCAGCCTGCAAATGCAAAAACTCGAAGAACTCGTGGCCGCCGCTCTCTTCAACCGTCAAGGCCGTGCCATGGTGCTCAACGAGGCCGGGTTGGCCATGGTGCGATACGCCGAGCGCATCCTATTGCTCAACGGCGAGGCGGTGGCGTACGTCCGCGGCCATGAATTTGCGGGCAGTGTTCGACTTGGCATGTCCGTCGACTTCGAGCACACCTGGTTGCCAAAGGCGATGGCGAGATTCGGCAAGACCCACCCGAAAATCATTGTTGAACTGCGGGTCGATCGAAACTCCGTGCTGGAGCGCGCCGTGGCCAGGGGTGAACTCGAAATTGCACTCCTATTTGGTCCCGATACGCCATCGGACCGGTCCCAACTCGGGAGCACGCCGATGGTGTGGATCGCATCCGGCAGCTTTCATTGGCCGGATGCAGTGGAGTTGCCGCTGCTATTGCTCGAGCATCCTTGCATCTTTCGCACGGCGGCGATCCAAACCCTGGACGCCGCGAGCATCCCGTGGCGAGTTGCCGTCACCAGCCCGAGTCTCGGCGGCATCTGGGCGACGGCCGCTGCAGGCATGGGGCTCTCGCTACGAAGCAGTGCGGCCATTCCGGCGGGCTTGCTTGATGTCGGCAGACGATTCGGATTGCCGGCCTTACCGACGATCGGCGTGAAAATCCTCGAGGCGGACGCCAAGCCAAGCCCCACACGCCAGAGCCTGCGTGGCGTACTGCAAGAGATCGTTGACGAGCTGCTCTCAAACCGTCGAGGCGATTAGCCTCGCATCGGCTAGCACTTGCGCGCCTCGCCGCGCGATCTGAAGAACACGCAATCGCGGACGACTACTCCACGCGATCACGGGCACCGCGCAGTCCATGGATCTGCCGGACGCTACCTTCACAACAAGTTATTGTTGACCGATTTCTCTCTGTCAGTTTTATCGCCGCGTTAATTGGCTAACGCGACGCTATCTGCTCGGGCTCCACGTAAATCGCAAGACCATCGCCCTTCTTTTGAAACATCGTCGCCGAACTGCCGATGCCGACGCCAAATGCTGAATGGCCTGACGCGGTAGCGCTTCCAAATCCAGTGCCAACCGATCCCGCTGCTTGGTCACCGACGCCATTAAGCAGAATTCCGTTCGCGCCGAGGCTGGCCGCCTCTGCCTTTAAGCGCTGCATTACCGCGTTCGTCTTGCCCTGCGCAGTGATTGAGAAGGAATTCCTGCTCGACGTGTCGAGCAATGCAATTTCTTCGTACTTGCCAGCGGGTGGATGCAGATATATTTGCACTTGGTCGGGCGAAATCGGAGGTCGTGCCCGGCCGATCATGACGTGCGACGTTACACATCCCGCGATCGCCATCAAAGTGATCGCCGCGGCGGCCGCAGAAACTCGAATTACATTGATTTTCGGCATATCGCATGTCCTTATATACTGCAGTCCATCTGAACAACTTACGCGCCGGAAAGGCGTGAACGAACTCCCAATTCCTGCAGGCTGGGTTACGGGAAAGACCGGTGCGCAAGCGCGGCGTGAGGCGCAATGCGCCGAATGACGGGGGACCGTCAACAAGAACGAATTTTCAGACGCGCCGGTGGCATATGAGCCGGTCGCCGCCTACAACAAGCGCTTCTCCGGCGGCTTCGGAGAGCGTGGACTATTTAGTGGTCCGCGTTTGTTCTGTGATCCAGTTGACTTCCCACGTTTTGCCGCCGTCCGCTGAGAACGATTGCTCAAAGTGCGGAGCGCTCGATGTCGTATTGGTCCACACGAAGCGCACGTAGATCGACCGGCCGTCAAGAGTATCCTGACCGTAGAATTCGCCGCGCCCGTCCGTAAACTGACCCACCTGCGGTGCGGGATCAAAAGCGCCGTTTTTGCTGTTCGCCCAATAGATGCTCCACTGATGCGTTTGCGGGTTGTACAGGCGAATCATTTCTCCAAGCACCCAATGCGTGTTGCGTCTATTCCGGGCACCGCTTGTCTAATGCCGCCGGGGACACCTGATCTTAGGCGGCTCAACGAGTGACCGCTAGGCGAAATCTTCGGGCCCAAAGACTTGCCGGATCTCAATGGTGTCGCCTTCCTCCGCCGGGCATCGCTGTGCCCACATCACCACTGCTTCCTTGGACGGCGCTTCCACCAGCCAGTAGCCGCCCAACACTTCTTTCGTTTCGATGAACGGTCCGTCGGTCACGGAGGGCTTGCCTTTGGCGAACGCCACGCGCGCACCCTTGGCCAGCGGATGCAGGCCGTTGAGCGATTCAATCTTGAACGCTTTGCCCAATTCTTCGTTGAACCGTCCCATCTCTTCCATCTTCTTTGGATCCGGCGTAAAGCCTGGCGGCGGTGTGCCACCTTGGTAAACAGCGGGGATCATCAGCATCATGAACTTCATGGCCCTCTCCTTTTGGTTTGTCTGTACTAATGACGTTTGAGACGGGCCCAACCCGACAACCGATAAGAATCCTCTTTTTCCTTAAGTGCGCTGCAGCGAACGCCCGGTATGGGCCGCCAGCCGCCCCACGACGGTCAGCGGGCACCGACCATTCACCTGACGGCGATCACTTGCTTCCTCGCGCCTTGTTAGGCCGCAAAACTTGTTTTCCCTTTAACAGCGCAACGATCGCCATCGCATGTCCGTGTCCCAACTGAAAATCCTGCTTCAACCATGCAACAACTTCTCCCACCTTGATGCCGGCCCGCAATCCTCCCTTGCTCAGGTACCCCTTTTTCGTGGCCAATTTCTTGAAGTCCGCAGCGCTCGTGCCCGTCTTCGCTTCTATATTGTCCAGATAGGCTTTGAAGGTCATATTCATGAGTCCCCTGTTCTCGATGTGCACGTCGGACAGAGCCGCCTAAAAGCCCCTAGTTCTTGCGAGTCGGGACGAGCATCCGCAAATTCACGTCGCGCAGATAGATTCCAGCCCAAACGACTACGCCTAGATAAACACCAAACAACACGTGGGAGAAGAGTGGATCCCCCGCACGCAGATGCGTGGCGACCGTGCCGCCAAGAAATCCGGTGAGTAGAATCGCGCCCAATACCGTCGTGCGGGGAACCGCATACAGGATTGTGCAAACCATCAAAATTGTACCGAGCGCTCGCGCCATGCGCGCGCCGACCAAACCAAGGGCCGCGCCGGCGTCTAACACCACCGGCAACGCCAATAGCTTCATCGTCGAATCCATCACTAAGAACAGTATCGCCAACCAGGAGAGTACCCACCCTGTTCGATACTTCCAATCCCGCACATTCGATGGGGTTGATCCGTCTCTACTGGCCATATGCATCTCCCGCTTGCTGGTATCTCAACTCGCGGAAGAAATCTACCGCAGCGGGAATCCCTCGGTCTTGTATAAAAACGACAGCTGGGTCTCCGCGCAGGTAATCTTCGTGGGGGTTGTGCCGATCCATTGCCGAAGTGAGCGCGTCAGATGCGCGTGATCGAAAAACCCACACTGCCAAACTACGTCAGCGATTGGCACGCCGTCCCGGAGCAAGTTAACCGCGAAGCGCGCGCGTTCGATTTGCCGCAAGCTATTATGAGTCATTCCGACCACTCGCAGAAACCGCCGTTGTGCCGACCGGGTGGAGAATGTTGTAGGCTCGCCCATTAATGCTGCGGTGACCTCCGGATCACAGGTCACGAGACCTTTGTCCACGAGTCGTTTGACAAACGCTTCTGCGTTTTCGAATGTTGGGAATTCCCATTTTCTGCCATCGAGTTGAAACCGTCGCCTCGATGCCTGAGGCAAATTGACACCGAGACTGTTCATTAGCCGCGGTACGGGCAACTGCGGCATAAACGTACCCGCTTTGAAACGAATGGCCAACCACTCGCCATCGGCTGGACACGGCACTACGGTCGGCTTGGTTTCGGGACCACGCACGGTGACAATTGATTGTCCTTCAAGACGTGAGATGACCATCTCCCAGTGGCAAGACGCGACGGAGACGAACGTGCCCGCGCGCGTGCTATGGCAACTCCAAACCCTCTCTATAAAAGGCGAGTCGGAGGTCCTATCGTTGTCGAAATGGATGAGCATGATGAATAACTGTTCTCAATCACGGGGAGCATACCAAGTCTTCGCCGATGAGCAACGACGCATGTTTATCCAAATCATCATACGGTCAACCACGCCATGGAGGAGGGAAGCAGCCGAAGGGACCTATCCAGATGACACTTGTGCGCAGCACGAATTTTTGTGGCCCCAAATCGACACTAGGGGCGAGCGCAGCGAGTTTCTGCGCGCGAGTTCGGCGCGTCAGGGGCCGGCAAGAGACAAACTTTGACTTGGGGATCACGTCTTAGTGACTTTCGCCGGATTCTCACTGACCAGCTCGACTGATTGCCGCCTGGCCACCTCAATGACTTTACTTTCATTTGCCTGCGCATAGCCAAGGTCGCACAGCTGACGAAACACGCGACCTGCGAGCATGCCGAAAGGACTGCCTATTTCGAACTTCTGACCGAGCTCTAAGGCGTACTCAACGTCCTTCAGACGTAGCTGCGGCGTGAAGAAGATGTCGCGATCGTGCTGCCCTTCTGCGATGCGACGTGTATTGCGAATGACCTGTGGGCTTGCCGCCTGTCCCGTCGACAGTGCCTCGGCGACCACTCCGAGATCAAGCCCGATCCTTTCCGCAATGGCCATGGTCTCCGCGGCCGAAGCGATCTGTACGGCACCGAGCATGTTCACGAGTAACTTGTAGGCGGTACCGGTGCCAACCGGACCGAAGTGAATGATGCGCTGGGAGAACGCGCCGAGCAGATCTCGAGCGGCAGCTAAGTGCTCGGGATTCGCTCCGACCAGTAACGTAAGTTCACCCGCGGCGGCGGTATCGGGCAGCCCGGTCACCGGCGCATCCATGTAGCGAAGGCCTTGAGCGCCGGCCGCGGTGCTCAGCTCCATTACCCAATTATAGGAGAGCGTCGAACACTCAATCGCAAATGCCCCCGGGGCAAGCTTCGCCGCCAGAACTCCGTCAGACCCCAGCCAGACTGCTCGGGATGCAGGATCGTCCGCCACCATCGAGACTACGGCGTCGGCACCAATACAAGCCTCCCGCGCCGTGAGGCACTGACGGGCTCCGCGACGGACGAGGGTATCGGCTCGGGTGGAAGTCCTGTTAAACACGCGCACCTCATGGTTCGCAGCAATCAGTCGTGCGGCCATCCCGAGGCCCATCCTTCCCAACCCGATAAAAGCCACCTTCGCCATTCAATGATCCGTCCGCGTTCACCCTCACTCGTCCAGACAATCGCCGGAACACGCTCCAAGAACCCCAATAAAGACCCTCTATCCGCTTGAGACTCCATTCCAGATCCCCTTCCATGGTTTCGCATCCTGCGCTTGTACATTACCAGCTTTCTCGCAACGGCAACTCGGGCTCATCCACTGGGCTTGAGCGCCGGTAGGCGAGCAAATGCATTCCCATGGAATCTCGATTATTCCGTGGGGGCCGCTGCAACTCCACGTTCTCCCATTCGCGCCCTTACCTCCGCCCAAAGCGCTGCATAAATCTGTGCCCCCGCACTGTTCGGCGCGAATGCAGGTAGGGGCGCCCGTCGCAGGCTCATTCGTTCTATCTCGCTCCAGTACGGCACTTCGGTCGCGAGCATCGCGGGAAACTGCTCGCGCGTACTGGCCATGACATCGTGGTGCAGCGACTTGCGACGATCGACCATCGAGAAGAACGGTAAAAGCATCAAGTCCATCCAGCCCTCACCGACAATAAAGTCGCGCAATTGCGTCAGCATGCGCACCGACAACGGCGTCGGGACCAGCGGCACAATAATCGCGTCGGCAGCGCGCAGCACGTTTTCCGACAGCAGTGAGATTCCCGGCGCGCAATCGAGGAACAAACTGGAATAGACGTCGCGCAACGATCGGCTCATTTTCAGAAGCTGTACGGTGGGCCGCTTGCGGTCGCTCAGGTGGACGTCAAAATTGCGATAGGTGAAATCGGCGGGCAGGAGGTCCAGACCCGGGTACCCTGTAGACAGAATCAGTTCGGGCAGGTGACGCTTGCCGCTCAGCAGTTTCTTCGGTGAGGCTCGTTCGAGCGGTTCGCCTCTCAGGGTGTAAGTCGCGCCACCTTGCGGATCCAGGTCCCACAACAGAGTCGCTCCGCCCGCCGCGCAGAGATAAGAGAGGTTGACGGCCGTGGTCGTCTTACCGACCCCGCCTTTGATATTTGTGACGGCTATTATTTTCATGTCGATTTGTCTGGGGGCCGTGCGCAACGATACGCTCGGATCCTGCAAGGACGGCTGCGGGCATTGCATCATTCGGGTCGAAGCCCGCGGAGCATGCGCGGTGTTGCAAGCCATCTAAGGACTGCGCCCCCGGCGCGTGGCGAGCCCTCAAATGAGACGCAGGCGACCGCATTCTTCTTCATTTCGATGGCCAGAGCCGCGTCCTCGCCGAGCAGGCAGGCCGTGAGCAGAGCCCCCAAACCCGGTTCGTGACCGACGACGGCAACCACTTTGCTGCGCTCCCGGCCGAGCAGGGTCAACACCGCCAGCGCGCCGCCTCCCGGCGAGAGTTCGGGTGTTTCTTCGGCCTGCGGCCAGCCGGCAACGTCCGTCAGAATCTGCGCAGTTTGTCGGGCGCGAACCAGGGGACTGGTCAGAAGCCGATCGGGCGCCTTGCTGAACTCCTTCAATCCGGCCGCAGCCTTCCGCGACTGCCTTATCCCCGCGGGCGACAGCGGCCTCGCGCCGTCGTCGCGCCAACGCTGGCGATCGCGCTCAAAGGCAATCGCATGTCGGACGATCAACATCTCCATCGTTCACGTCCCGGAGTTGGGAATTTTCGGTGCGTCGTTTGCAGCCGAATCCTTGAAGTTCTCCCGCAGCCTCTTCCATCTTCCTCGGACTTTTCCGTAGCCTCTGGCAGACAGCTTGCGGGCCCGCATGGCGGCGCTTGCGTAATGCTCCACCAGCCGCCCCATCAAGAACATGGTCTCGGGCGGTATACCCTGGGGTGGCGCGCTCGCGATTGCCCTCAGGCGACGATTCGCTACTGCGGAGTCCTGCTGCACCCCCAGCTTCTCTTGCCAACGGCGCAACGCTCGCAGCATCGCGTCGGCAGGTTTCCCATAGATGACCGCCACCGCTTCCAGCGCGTAGCGAAGCTTCTTTACACGGCCGCGAACCTCGTGATATGCCTCCGTCGAGGAATCCGTCGTCAGGAGGTCCGCACCCTTGCGCAGCTTTCGGTATCGCCGTCGGATCAATTCCGGCGCCGCCTTCAGCACCAACTCCGGTGACGACGACTGCGACGCCGCGGAGGGTGCCGCGAGCAGCGACGTCAATTCCTGCAGATTCTTCTGCACCCAAATCGAATCGAGAACACTCAGCATCCGGGCGCGCGCCCGGCCACCCTCCGACACCAGGTGCCGTCTCAAGGGTGCGGCGCTTTCCCGTTCCGATTCCGGCAACCCGCGGCTGAACTCCTCCAACTCAATCAGGGCAACATCGAGATCGCGCGCAGACCCAAGAGCACGCAACACTGTCTTGAGCGTCGGCCTAATCCGCGGCAACGGCTCAGGCAGATACGGCCTGAACTGGCGCAGAATGGCATCCAATTTACGCCCGGCGACGCGTAAGTCGTGCAATTCTTCGGGATCGTCTCCCAGTCGGGCACCCGGCTCATGGAGATGCCAGGCAGACACGTAACGACGGAGGTTCGCCAGCGCAACCTCGGCGACGGTCATGGATGCATCTACCACCGTCGGCGCGAAGTTCGGCACGGCGCGGACGAGCGATTGCAACTGCTGGTGGGTTTCCGTGAGCGCTGCCGCCTCGACACGCTGCATGCTTGTCCGGGTTTCGCCACGTGGGGGTGAGATGACTGTCTGTGAGGTGCGCACCGCATCCATTTGACCGGAGTCCTGATTTGCAGAAAGGTTGCTTGATGACATTTGCGTGACAGTTTAGGGCATCGTCGCGCTTTTTTTCACATTGCAAAAGAGCTCTTCCAATACATTGATTTGGTTGTGAAAAAATTTCGTCAGGTAGTTCGCCTACTTGTAGTCACGTAGGAAATCTAGAACGGCGCTGTTGAACGCCGAGGGATCTTGCAACATGGCGAAATGACTCAGCTTCGGAAGAACTACAAGCCGCGCATCCGGAATTGTGGCAACGAGGTATCGCAGGTGCTCCGGCTTGATGCCCTCATCAAATTGACCGTCCGAGATCGTCGTGTGCACGCGAATGGCGCGCAGTTGTTCAGCCGTGTACGTCGGCAATGTACTCCACATCTTGCTCACGGCGGCGTTGAAGGACTCCCAGTCATTCGGCGTCGGTGATGGCGGCAGGCGCTTCCACGGCTCCACGGCATGCGCGCAGAACGCAGCGACCAGAAGTAGCGCGCCGAGGGGCATCCTAATCAAATCGTGTGCTCCCGTGCAGGCCCGCGACATGGTGATGACCGGCCAGCCGGTAACCGGGTTTCGTTGCCGTAAGGGCAGGATTTTATCATCTATCCGCCGCCTTGAACCACGGACGATCATCCGCCGCTAGATAGTCCGCGCGAGCCGCACTTCGTACAGAGGTGCATCCGAACATCGGCGTCGCACGTACACCCCTTGTCATTCGGATCCCGTGTGGGATTGCGTCAACAACCGAACGAGGGGAATTTCAATGAACGCTATTGTTTCGAATCGCGTGGGCTTGATCGGAGCGGCGCTGCTGCCATTTTGCGCGGTGGCGTCGAGTCACCGGGAGGCACCGGCCATAGCCGGGCAGCCGCGGGTGGATGGAACGGACTTTTACATGTTTCGCAGCTACGAACCGGGCCGCGGCGCGTATGTCACGTTGATTGCGAACTACATCCCGTTGCAAGACGCCTACGGCGGCCCCAATTATTTCAATCTCGATCCGAACGCGGTCTACCAGATTCACGTGGACAACGACGGCGACGCTGCCGGCGATCTGACCTTCGAGTTCAGATTCACCAATTCAGTCAAAGACTTAACCGTCAATGCCGGCGGCCGGCAGATCCCGATTCCACTGATCAACAGCGGTCCCGTCGATACGACGGGAGCGACGCTCAACGTCAAAGAGAGCTATTCCGTCACGGTGGACCGGCACGGTCAGCGGGAAATCGCCGGCAACGGGACCTTGGGGGGATCCACGTTCTACAAGCCGGCCGATAACATCGGCAACAAGTCGATCGCCGACTACGCCGGCTACGCTGGGCACTTTATCTACGAGGTGAACATTCCCAGCTGCCCGTCGCCCGGTAAGGTCTTTGTCGGTCAACGCAAGGAAGGTTTCGTCGTCAATCTCGGCGAGGTATTCGATCTGGTCAATACCAACCCGGCAGGCCCGCGCGACGGCGAGCCGAACACGTTGTCGGACAAGAATGTCACTTCGATCGCGCTGGAAGTGCCGACGGCCTGCCTGACTCACGGCAAGGATCCGGTGATTGGCGGATGGACGACCGCCAGCGTTCGCGTCAAAGGCGAGAGCGGCGACGGCGAATTGGACTGGCAGCAGGTATCGCGGCTCGGTATGCCGCTGGTCAACGAACTCATCATTGGTTTGCCCGACAAGGACAAATTCAATGCCAGTCAGCCGGTTCACGACACGCAGTTCTTGCGCTATGTGACCAATCCTTTCCTACCCGTGCTGCTGAACAACTTATTTGGCGGCGCAGCGGTAGTTCCCGACATGCCGCGTGGCGACCTGGTCGCAGCATTTCTCACCGGAGTGAAAGGAATCAATCAACCCGCGAAAGTCACTCCGGGTGAAATGCTCAGGCTGAATACCGCCATCGTACCGACGCCGGTGGCGGCGCAGAGCGATCTCGGCGTGCTGGGCGGCGATTTGGCGGGGTTTCCCAATGGTCGTCGTCCCTACGATGACGTGGTCGACGTCACACTGCGGGTCGCAGAGGGCGCGCTGTGCGGAGCCATCGGCAACTGTGGAACGCAGACCTCCGATCCCAATCACGGCATACCGTATACCGACGGCGCGCGCGCGGCAGGAGCGGACGCGGTCCATTCGCAGGCGACCGGAAGGATCAATTTGGCCGATACCTATCTGCCGGTTTTTCCTTACCTGAATACGCCGATTCCTGGTTCTCCTAATGGAGTCAACGGAGTTGGTCCGTAACTAAAGGCGATGGTCGGTAAAACGGAGCCACGGTTCGCAAGAGCCGTGGCGCCCTACCGCAAGCAACGCGGGTGCCGGACGCCGCTGCATCCGGTGTGCGGATTCGCACGTATTGGCAATAACCAGGAGCTTTCCGTGAATAAGCCTGTGCGCCGGGTCGTGAGAGGAGGTGTCGCCACTTTGTTGGTCGTTGCAGCGTCGGCGCTCGCAGTGTCGGCTACGGCAGGTGCGTCGACTGCCGGAGGGGCAACGCCATTTCGCCCGACCGATCCCGGTTTCGTGGTTGCCGAGTTGCCGGGAGGATCCTCGCGGGCGCGCGACGGCTCCGCCCGGCAGCTCGAGCTTTCGCGCAGCGATCCGCAGCTGGCCGCACAACTCGCCGGCGCCCTGCTTGAACAGGCGCGACTGTCCGCCCAACCGCAGCTCTACGGACGAGCGGAGAGTGTACTCGCACCCTGGATTGCGCGGCCGACGGTGCCGGCCCCACTCTTGATCCTGGAGGCAAACATCCTGCAGCAGCGGCATGAGTTTGCCGCGGCGATCGCGCTGGCCGATCGGGCGATCGCACAGGATCCACGCTCGGGCCAGGCGCGTCTGATGCGCGCCAACGTTCACATCGTGACCGGAGACTACGAGCATGCGCGGCCCGATTGCGCCTGGCTGCTGGGATCGGGAGAGCAATGGACGGGATCCGTCTGTATCGCGCAAGTATTGGGATCGACCGGGCAGCTGGAACGCGCGCGTGCGCTGTTGGAGCGGCTGATGGCGGGCGGCGCGGCGGGGCCGTTCGGCCAGGGGCAGATTGGTCAGGGGCAGTTTGGTCAGGGGCAGATTGGCCAGGGTCCGACTGACGACGTACTCGCGTGGACGCTGTCGGTTCGGGCGGATCTCGCTCTGCGCGCCGGGGCGCTGCCGGAGGCGCAAGACATGCTGACGCACGCGGTAGCCTTGGCGCCCGCCAGCGACTATACCCGGCTCGCCTTGGCGGACGTGCTGATTGCGAGAAACCAGTTGGCCGCGGCCGTCAACATACTCGGCACGGCGCGCCCCAGTGTGGGCGTCTTGTTGCGACGGGCCATCGCCCAATCGCGCACCGATGCGGGTCATACGCCGGACTCACTGGCGGAACTCGAGGAGCGGTTGAACGTGAGCGCGCAGCGGGGTGAGCGCACGCATTTGCGGGAAGAGGCGCGGCTGGCGCTGGAATTTCCTCATGATGCGGCCGACGGCCGGCAGTCCGCGTTGGCCCTGGCTCGCGATAACTTCAACGTGCAGCGCGAGACGGAGGACATTCGTCTTTTCGCGCGCGCCGTCGTGGTCACGCGCGATCCAGCCGCGCTCGCAACCCTCAAGGAATGGCTGCAGCACTCACATTACGAGGACATCGTCGTGGCTCAACTGTTGCGATCGGGGCAGCCGTCATGACGCGCGTCTCGGGTTGGTTTGCTTGCGTCGCCGCGGCGCTGTGCGCGTTCTGCATTCTCGGCGCGCCGAAGGCCGAGTCTCATGAGTCGAGTACCAGCTATCTGAAGCTCGGCGTGCGAGCCGATGGGAGTCTCGACGGCTCCCTCGATGTCGGCGTGCTCGATCTCTCCTGGAGTGTGCCGCTCGACGCCGACGGCGATGGCCGGGTGCTGTGGAAGGAAGTTGAAGCTGCGCAGCCCGGTATTGCCGCACTCGTGGCCGACAAGCTCATCGTCGAGCGCGGCGACCGCCGATGCACATTTCATGTAACGGACGTGCTGGTGACGCGCCATGTCGGCGAGCCTTATCTATCGTTGTCGTTCGCGGGACGCTGCGAAGCTGCGGGGCTGCTGGGGATCCGCAGCGACCTGTTCTTCGGCGAAGACTCGGGCCATCGAACATTGTTCGACGTGCGCTCGCCGTCTGGGACCATGGCCGGTTTCTTGATGGTAAGCGTGCGGGAGTGGAAAGAATCGCAGGCGCCCCATCCGTGGACCACGTTCGCCGCTTTCGTCGTGCAGGGAATCTGGCACGTGTGGACGGGCTACGATCATCTCGCCTTCCTACTTTCACTACTGCTGCCATGCGCGCTCACGGCCGGCCGCGCTGCCTGGCGTCCGGCCGAGGGCCTCCAGGTGGTGCTTCGAGACCTGCTGCGCATCATCACCGCATTTACAGTCGCACACTCGATCACCTTAGGCCTTGCCACCCTGCACGTGGTATCGGTGAGCGCGCGGATCATCGAGCCTTTGATCGCGGCGACCATCATCATTGCCGCCCTTCTGAACCTGTTTCCGAGGGCCGCTCGACTGCGCCTGCCGCTCGCGTTTTCGTTCGGCTTGATCCATGGCTTCGGATTCGCGCTGGCACTCAGCGAACTCGCGCCGGTGCGCGGACAGATTGTCGCACTGCTGGCGGGTTTCAATATCGGTGTCGAGCTCGCGCAGCTCTCCGTGGTACTGCTGGTCGCCCCGGTGCTCGTGCTGCTGAGGCAATCTGCCGTGTATGCGACCCGCCTGATGCCCGCGGCCTCGGCGGCGGTGGCGGCGGCGGGCTTCATCTGGTTGGGCGCACGGCTCGGCTGATGCGAGCGACGGCTGATGAGGGCTACAATACGCAATGCCCCATCATGCATGGCTCCCATGATGCCTACTGCCGCGGTTGTGCGCTGACGTGAGCCCGATTGCCGGATCTTCGGCGGAATCTCCGACCGAATTCGACGAGCAGCTCCTGAACCTGCTGAGTCGCTGCGCGGCGGCGGATGCGAGCGCCCTGCAGCGCCTCTACGAGCTCGTGTCGCCGATTCTTTTTGCCTGCCTCGCGCGGATCCTGCGCCGACGCGCGCTCGCCGAAGAGGCGCTGCAGGACGTGTTCGTCAGCATCTGGCAGCGGGCAGGCCAATTCAGTGCCACCCGAGGTCGGCCCATGGCATGGATGATGTCGATCGCTCGCTACCGTGCGATCGATCTGCTGCGCCACGAGCGCCATGTTCCTGCGTTGGTCCCGGACCTTCCCGAGCGCCTTGCCGCTCAACCTGAAGCCGCGTCGGAGGGCGAATCGCCCGCCTGGCTGCCGCCGTCCGGACTGTTGGAGCATTGCCTGGCCCTGCTGACGGAGCGGCAAAAGCATTGCCTTGAGCTTGCGTTCGTAGGCGGAAACTCTCATGAGGATATCTCGCGGCTCACGGGGAGTCCGCTCGGAACTGTGAAGAGCTGGATCCGCCGCGGCTTGCAGAGCCTGCGCCAGTGCCTCGAGGCAGACAGAGCAGTGAAATGAAACAGGACAACCCCGAACTGGTTGATCGTCTCGCCGCGGAGTACGTGCTGGGGACGTTGCGCGGCCCGGCGCGCCGCCGTTTCGAGCGCTGGCGCACGAACACCCCCCATGTCGATCAACGCTGCCGCTACTGGGAAGAACACCTCATGCACGTGGCCAAGGGTCTCAATCCCGTCCAGCCGCCGGCCTACGTCTGGCCGGCCATCCGCAAGCGACTCAATCTCACCGCCGACCGTTCTCCGCGCCGCTGGGCAAGGAGCTGGGCGCTGGCCGCGAGCCTTGTGCTCGTGGCGGGACTGGCGGGCTTGTTGTATTGGCGCAGTCTGCCGTCCGTGCGCCCGACGGCCACCTCGACGATCGCCGCCAAATCCGGCGGCGAGATTTGGCAGGTGGAAGTATTCGGCACCACGAATCGCCTCGTGGTACATGCCGCTAAACTGCCCGCGCATCCGGCCGGCCGTGACTATGAACTCTGGGCGCTGCCGAAGAACGGGAACCCCGTGTCATTGGGCGTCCTGCCTACCGAGGGGACATCGACTCGCGCGCTGACCGCGATTCAGAAGGCGGCACTGGCCAGTTCGAGCCAAGTAGCCGTCAGCATCGAGCCGCCCGGCGGCTCTCCCACCGGTCAACCTACCGGCGACATCGTGTTCGTGGCGCCTTTGCGGGCTTCCGGCTAGGTGCGGCCGCAAATATCGGTGCACGCTCCCGATCCCGTATCAAAAGAAATACTGAAAATGCAAACGCGCGGTAATCGGCACCCCGGGATGCACCACATAGTCCGCCTGGGGCGTGGCTTCGTGCTGAAGCCGAGAGACGTAGTAGTACTCGATATCATTCCATTTGGCGTTGAATACATTGAAGACATCGAGGGCAGCGAGCCATGCATCCGATTTCTTGAAGCCGTATGTACATCACTTACTGGTGCGGCGAATGAATGCGGCTACATTGTCGTGCAATGACTTGAGCGCATCGTCTTTTGCATACACCATGTGACCGGATTCATAGAACTTGTATTCGATATTACGCTGCATGGCGGGCGGCACCGGGAGATGGTGCATTTCATAAACGCCCTGATAAAACGGCGTTGCCAAATCGAAATATCCCTCATGCAGTTGGATTTTTAGATTCGGATTGATCTTCAATGCATTGGCCAGGTCCGGCATGACGTTGCAGCCGGTCTCCGAGTTCTGCCGAGGTTGAGACTGGCCCGGCAGTTGATGGAGGGCATTCCAAGACCTGAAAATCGGAATGCTCTTGTTGAAGCTCTTGCCGTCGCCGTAATGCAACTCTCGGCGCGCGTAATCATTGAACGCGGAAACATAGGCCGAACTCAGCGCTACCGACTGCGGATCGTAGCTCGCTCTTTGACTCAAAGGATCGATGTCCGGACCCGAAAAGCGCGTGTCCAACCTTCCGGTTGTCATTCCTTCTTCGCCTTCCAGCGTCTGACGAAATTCGCCGCTATCGATGCGCAAATCCGCCCTAAGGATGTAGCCGACCGGTAGTCCGGTGTATTCATGCAGTTTTGCGGCGATGGCGTTACGCTCCGGCTCACTCAACGAGGATCCCGCCGCCAGCGCCCGGCCGTAGTCCCCCATCGCGAATTGCTCAACCTCGGCCAGCAGGGACTCCAAATCTCTATGCTCCGCGGGCAACTTGTGGTGATACCACGCGCTCGCACTGTACGTGGGCAGCACCAACTGATAAGGCAAATCGATGCCTGGATTCGAGGTGGGTTCATCGGGGCTCAAGTCAAAACTCAATATTTGTGACAGTAGGATCACTCCGTTGAAGTCGATCGCGCGCTCCACCTGCAATTGATTGACCAGTACCGCGGACCGCGTCGTGCCGTAGCTTTCGCCGAATAGATACTTGGGAGAGTTCCAGCGCCCGTACCTGGATAGAAATTGGGATATGAATTCGGCGAAGGCGTAGGCGTCGGGATCAACACCAAAAAAGGCCTTTTCCTTGTCCTTGCCGGCGATACGGCTGAAACCGGTGCCCGGCGCATCGATGAAAACGAGATCGCTGGCATCCAAAAGCGACGAGGCATTATTGATCAATGAATACGGGGCGGCAGGCGTATGCCCGTCGGTTGCGGTAACAATGCGCCGCGGTCCAAATGCCCCAAGGTGCAGCCACATGGTCGAGGAGCCGGGCCCTCCATTGAAAAGGAATGTAATAGGCCGCCCTTCGGCGCCGCCATTTTTGAAGTAAGCGACATAGAACATCGAGGCCTGGGCGGTGGGATTCTTTGCCTCGCCTTCCCCGGCGTTTTCCTTTTCTGCCTTCGGGTCGCGAGGCACGTCATCCCATCCCTTCGGGTGGATGACAAGGGTGCCGGCGACCGCTTGGTACGGGATGGATTGACCGCCGACCGTCACGGCGCCGTTGCTGACCTTTGCCTCGGCCTTGAAAGGCTCAAACTTGCTCGAATCGGCTTTCTCGGAGTCATCATCCGCGTGCTTGTCGGGCGTATCCCCGGCGCGCGGCGCTGCCGCGATCACCGCGCTCGCCAGCACACAGGCCATCAAGCCGATTGCATACTGGTTAAGTCTTTTCATCAAGCATTTTCCTGTGTCGCCCAGGGAAACCTTAACACCAATGCACGGTGGTTGCCGACGCCGTGCTCTTCAGACCGGCACCACCGATCCTTGCCCCACCGAGTTCTCGGTTGAAGGCCATATGCTTGGCGACGATCTGCTGCATTGCGGGGCCGTTCTTGCCGGGTCCGTAGATCGATTCGTCTTCGTAAATCAACAACATGAATTGCACGATGCGGGTTTCGGTCTTTCTACACCCTTGTCGATTTCACGACTGCTCATGCGTCTCCCGATTAACCGTCGCCGGCAAGGTCGACAGTTTTCAGCAAATTTCCTACTATCTGGGTGCTTTCATGTTAGTTCCGCGGCGACTCTTTGAGGCGGTGCTCGCCGTACCTGCCACCCCTAGCGTGCTCTTGGGAGTCGACGTTCTCATCCGCCATAACGACGTAAACAGGAAGGTGCATCATGTATAGGAGCAGAATCTCGTCCCGTCTCAGCATCGGTGGTCTCCTGGTTGGATTGATCCTTGCGGGGTCGACGGTGTGGAGCGACGAAACTTGCAATTCGCCGTACATGAGCGGCCTCATCAAGGGCCAGGAGGACTTCATCCATGTATGGACTCTCGGCGAGAAAGGACTCGGGAACGGATCGGACAAGCTGGTCACGATCGACGTGAATCCGTCGTCCACGACCTACGGCAAAGTGATCGGATCCGTCTCAGTCGGCGCCCGCGGCGAAGCCCATCACATGGGCTTCACCGATGACCGCAAGTACCTATGGGCCGGCGGTCTCGATGACAGCAAGATCTATGTCTTCGACGTCGGATCCAATCCGGGCAAGCCCAGAGTGGTTCGCACGATCACAGATCTGCCGACAAAGTCCGGGTTCATCGGGCCGCATACGTTCTATGCGCTCCCCGGACGGGTGCTCATTGGCAATTTGTCCAATAACACGGACAAGGGAGGCGTCACCGGCCTCGCGATGTACAACAACAAAGGAGCCTTCATCGCCAAGTACGACATCCCGACCGGGACCGTCGGCGGCGTCAAAGGCGACGGCTACGGTTACGACATCGCAGTGAACCCGGCAAAGAATGTGATGTTGACCTCGAGTTTTACGGGCTGGACGAACTATATGCGGAGCCTGAACGACGTGGTCAAGGACCCCGAGGCCATGAAGCACTTTGGCTCAACCGTCGTGGTCTGGGATCTCAAGAGCATGAAGCCAACCCAGGTCCTGAGCGTTCCAGGTGCTCCATTGGAGATTCGCTGGGCGCTGGCGCCGGGTCAGAACTGGGCAGTCACCGCGGCAGCGCTGACATCCAAAATCTGGCTGATCAAGCAGAATCCGGCAGGTACCTGGGCCGCCAAGGAAGTGGCCACCATCGGCGAGCCCTCCAAAATTCCCCTGCCGGTCGATATCTCCATCACAGCCGACGGCAAAGGGCTCTGGGTCAACACGTTCATGGACGGCGTGACCCATTACTTCGACCTCTCGGACCCCGAGCATCCGCAGGAAACCTACCAGAAGCACACGGGTCGGCAGGTCAACATGGTGTCGCAGAGCTGGGACGGCAAGCGTGTCTACATCACCTCCAGCCTGCTGTCGAAGTGGGATAAGTCCGGCGCGGACAATGAGCAGGTATTGCGCGGCTATCGATGGGACGGACATGCGCTCACCAACTCGTTCGAGGTCGATTTCACCAAGGAGCAGCTCGGCCGGCCGCACCACATGAAATTCACCGCGAAGCCTGCCGCGCAGGTCGCGTTTGTGGACCATGCGAAATAGTGCCTCGAGCCTGAAAGTGAGTGCCTTGAGCCTGAAAGCGCTGGCCGTGGCGGCGGGGATCCTCGGAGTTCCGGCCGCCGCGCTACCGGCCGTGGACCCCGGGGTGGCCGTCGCGCCTCGCATAGAATTTACGCCGCCGCGGCCGGGAACTTATCGGTTGCAGAAGATCCAGCCCGCCACAGACGCCACGCTCCTCGATCCGTCCGGGCGGCCGGTCCGATTGTCCGCTGACACCACCGGCAAGATCACGTTGCTGACATTCTTTTACACCTACTGCGCAGATCCGATCGGTTGCCCCCTTGCCTATCGCACCCTGCTGGACGTTCGCGCCGGAGTGGGCCGGGTCGCAGGCCTCGAGCAGCGAGTCCGTTTCCTGAGCGTCAGTCTGGACCCTACCATCGACACCCCGGCGGCCATCGGAAACTATCGCGATATGGTGTCCGAAGATTCCACGCTCGAGTGGGATGTCCTGACGGCTCGTTCAGTGCGGGATCTGCTTCCGGTGCTCGAAGACTTCGGCCAGGACGTCAGCGTCGAACAAGCCGCCGATGGTAGTGCGCGACGAACCGTGCATCACATGCTCAAGATGTTCCTGATCGATCACACCGGGATGGTGCGTGAAATCTACACGCTCGCCTTTTTGCAGCCGGAGGTCATTTTGAACGATATTGAAACCTTGTACCTCGAGGAGAAGCCGCGCGCGTCTCGTTCGCGTCGTCCCGACCACTTGCGGTCAAAAATACAGGCTCAAATTGATTGAATCCCCGGTGATTATCTACCGCGCGGGACTCGGCGCGTTGTTCTCGGGCTGCGCAAAATGCAGGGCAATATACCGTCCAATCTCCTGCCCCATCGCCGTTCCCACGCGTGTGGACGAGCGATAGTGGAATCCTGCCCAGACGCGTGCATTCGCGATCTCATTGGTGAATGACTGCAGATTCGACCAACGATGGGTGACGCCCGGCACCATCGGGCTGGTGAGCCAAAATTCCTGGGGATCGGGAAACCCACCGTTTGCTTCGATCACGGCCATCGCCGTTCCGCTCAAAATACAATGGGCGCACGGGTACTCCGGATGCAGCGGCGTCGCATCCAGCGGCTGCCACGCCGGATCGATCTCGGTGTCAGGGTTCCCGTCGATATCGCCGTTGCGTATCGCCGTCATTGGGCGCCAGAATTCGTAGTGATACTTGGCATCGAACACCGCGATGTAAGCATCGGTCAAGGCAACGGCAAAAGCCGCCATGAATCGCGCGCTGTCTACGAGGTTCATGTGGCGTGCGGCGGCGAACTGCCGGGCAATCGGGTGGTAGGCCTGCGGGCCCGTCATGAGCCAGAACTTTGCGATCTCTGTCTGCTCCGGCGTCCGCCGCGTGCTGATGCGCGCACCGTAGGCTTTGACCTCGTTGTAGTCGGAAGCCCATTCCTTGCTTGCGAGCGCGACCGGGGGACCCGGCCGAAACTGGTCCGGGCGTTCAAGCACAAATGGCCGCATCGTCGGCCAGGTTGATGCGACCATCGTGGCGGTCGGCACATACAGGCCGGGCTTCGTTCGTGGGCGGTAGGTGTCGACGCCGGTGGCGTTATCGGTCGCGCGGAGCTCGACGACTCGCAGCGCCGCAAGCTCGCCCAGGCGCATTCCGTTGGCGATGGCATCGTGAGCGGCCGCCAACCCCATGATGTATTCATCAAGCGCCGCCTTGAAGTCGGGTGCATTCTGGGGATGCAGCTTTGCAAGCGCGGTCGCCGCCGCGCTCGCCGCCGCCGCCTCAGGCGACGCCCCGTCAAACCCCTCTTGGCGCGTCAGATAGGCATGGTACTTGCCGGCCAGGGAGTTCACGGCATCGAACATCGATAAATCCACGATTGCCTGCTCGCGTTGCCCGAGCCCAGCCGGCGAGGCAACCGCCGAGGCTTTCGTGTCCCAATCGGCAATGACATCCGCCTGGCACGGCCGAACGACGGTGCACCAGGCAGCAGCCACTATGATCAAGATTGCCGGGTGTATGTGACGGTAGAGAGAAGATTCGCGCAATTGCATGGTCGTACTCCTGTTGAGACTAGCAATAATGACTATCAGGATTACCAAGGCTCCCGATCGCGAGCACGGAATATCCTGTCCGCGTGCACCGATCGGCGCAAGTACAATATCTGTACTACCAGTCAGCCTCGATCTATGCTGATCTTTGGGATGGGTGCAATTGAGGTGCGCGCAATGGATGGCTACGGTCAGTACTGCCCGCTTGCGAAGGGTGCGGAAGTGTTCGCGGAGCGCTGGACGCCGTTGATTCTGCGCGAACTGCTGCGGGGCAGTACCACATTCAATGATCTGCACCGTGGTGTACCGCGGATGTCGCGCACTCTTCTAAGCAGGCGCCTCAAGAAGCTCGAGGCCTGCGGCGTCATAGAACGGCACCCGGGCAGCCGCGGCATCCAATACGGCCTGACGCGCGCCGGTCAGGAGTTCGGGCCGGTGGTAGCCGAGCTCGGCGCGTGGGCACAACGTTGGTTCCGATCCACGTTCAATGCGGGCGAACTGGATGTCGGAGTACTCATGTGGGACATTCGATGCACCGTGGACGCGAACGCGTTACCATCGTTTCGCACAATTGTTCAATTCCTGTTCACCGACTTGCCGGCTGGTTCCCGCGCCTGGTGGCTCGTGAATGAAGACGGCGAGGTGGATCTTTGCCCGGTGGATCCTGGCGACGAGGCGGCACTACAGATTCGGACGACGCTGCGAGCGATGACGCGCGTGTGGATGGGAGACCTTTCGGTGGGCGCCGCCCAGCGCGGTGGACAGCTCACGATTCTGGGACCGCGTGACTTGAAGCGGCGCTTGGATGGCTGGCTACGGCTTAGTCCCTACGCGCCGATTGCGGACGCACGTTGTGTGCCCCGGTCCCGTGGAGTTGGATATGCAGGTACGTCTTGATCGCAAGTAGGAACGACATGACTGTCGCAGCCAAGACCGTCGTCATCGTGGGCGGCGGCTTCAGCGGCGCCATCTTTGGCCTCAAGCTGCACCGGAAATGTCCGGACTGGCGCATCATCGTGGCGGAACCAAAAAAGAGGCTCGGCCGCGGCGTTGCGTACGGCGCGTGTGGCCCGGATCATCTGCTCAATGTGCCGGTCAGCCGGATGGAAATCGGTCTCGTACCGAGCTTTGCCGACTGGCTGCAACAGCGCCGCGCATCCCTGGCCGAGGCATTGGTGGAAAGCGGCCTCGATCTCTCTGCGGCTTTCGTGGCCCGACGCTTTTTCGGCGACTACGTGGAAGAGCGCGTCAACGAGGCGCTCGATAGCAAGTCGCCGGCGGGACTCTCAAGCGTGCGCGGCGAAGTCGTTCGACTGCTCAAGGACAATCGCGGCGTGTTATTGACCGACGGTCGCCAGATCACGGCGGACATCGTCGTGCTCGCGATGGGCAATCTGCCGCCGCGCCCGCCCGGGGGCCCCGATACCTGGCTATACGACAGTGGATTCTTCATCCCGGACCCCTGGGCTGCGGATGCCTTCAGCGATATTGATCCCGCCGAACCGCTGTTGCTGATCGGCAGCGGCCTCACAACCGTGGATATCGCCCTGCGCCTCGTTCAACAGGGCCATCGTGGTCCGCTCCTCGCCCTGTCGCGCCGCGGGCTTGCGCCGCGAACTCATGCCGCGGGCGGTGCGTGGCCTGAATTCCTGCACGACAAGATCCCCGCGTCCGCGCTGGCCCTGACAAAGATCATTCGCCAACAAATCGCCTTGGCCGCTTCGCAGGGTATTGCCTGGCAACGGGTGTTCGATGCTGCGCGCTCCGCGGTGCCCAGCGTGTGGAATGGGTGGAGTGAGTTCAGCCGACGCCAGTTCGTGCGTCACCTTCGCCCGCGCTGGGATATACATCGGCATCGTATGGCGCCACGCGTGAGTGATGCGTTCGCCAAACTGCAATCCACCGGTGCGCTGGAAATCCTGGCCGGCCGCATTGCCGGTTACCGGTCTGCGGGCAGATCTGTCGAGGTCACGCTGCGCTTGCGCGGTGGTGCCGCTCGAATTTTCAAAGCGGGACATGTCATCAATTGCACGGGGCCGGGCGGCGATTTCGCGAACACAGCCATTCCGCTCATCGCGGAATTGCGTGAACGCAAGCTGGCGGTTCCGGATGCCCTGGGTGTCGGTGTCGAAACCAACGATTGCGCCGTCATCGACGGTGCCGGCGATGCGTCTACGTGGCTGTTTGCCCTTGGGCCACTGACCCGTCCGGCGTGGTGGGAAATCACGGCGGTTCCGGAGATAAACCTGCAGATCGAGCGGCTTGTGGCAAAGTTGAGCAGCCCTGTGACGGCACATAGGCTGACGGTCGAGGACTTCATGGATATGGGGGGAGGAATATAAGAGGTGGAGGCGGGCCTCGTGAAATCGAATCCTCGGGTGGTGCTTCCGCAGCATTTCGCGCAACCAGCAATCAGGTTGCAATGCAATAACGTGACGTAAATCGCACGATCGGTATTTGCAGTGGAAAATTCACGAATCACCCCAAAATAGAGTCTACGCTTGTTACAAAGCCCCCCCCACGCTTGTGCGAAGGAGAAGCGATGAATGACTCTGTCGGCCGGCTGCCGCCCCGCAATTGGCCAACTCTATTGATGTTTGTGGTCACCTTAGGGCTGGCCCTCACCGTGGTGCCCTGGT
>Ga0179592_10000024_pt1 | contig 68915 bp, 30 predicted proteins | sample CZODoug2_1_08_16_FD_148623 | JGI IMG/M metagenome (GOLD analysis project Ga0179592, IMG submission 148623) | Vadose zone soil fungal communities from Angelo Coast Range Reserve, California, USA - CZODoug2_1_08_16fungal (Illumina Assembly) | ecosystem: Environmental > Terrestrial > Soil > Vadose...
ACTGACTATACTCTTATGATGGATCAGCTAGTGGACCCCACCCCACACTCTGGACAGGCTTTCTCTTTGGTGGCCTGCTTGGCTCTTCATACCTGGCTCTCAGCTGGTGAGACCAGGACCCTATCCCTGTGGCATGTTCCCTCTCATGTGGAGTGGAGCATTCACTAGGAAGCTCACAAGCTCACCTTGTCCACTAAGATCCCTCTTTGCCCTGGGGTGAGGGTGTCCTTAGATTTTGTTCATGCCTCTATGGAAGAGGACTATCATAAAGACTGGCACACTGAGTTCCAGAAGCTGGAGTATAGGGGGAAGCAATTCCTCTAGCTGAAGGGGAAAAATGGGAATCCCCTGACTCCCTCAACCCAAAATCTTGGGCTGTGGGGTGAGTTCCTCTTTGCAGACAGCCTGGTGCTGACTGCAAAGGCCTGCCATTGCATCACTGGCCATGCCCTGACTGGGGAATACCATGCCAGGTTTCATCTAGGAGAGCTGACCTGGTGCCAGTGCTTTACCCATCTACTGCAGACAAGAGATTGTCTGCTCCATGTCTGCCTAGTGCTTGAAGGTCTGGTCATGCAGACCAGAAAATAACCGAGACTGAACTGAACCATAACTGTTGTAACTGAACCTGTGGTCATGGTCCTAGTGGTTACAGTACATGTTTGGTCATGGTCCGCTGATCTCAAGATGGACAGCCAAACCACTCAAGGCCAGTGACAACTGGTCTTGAACTGAACTTATGGTCTTGCCTGTATGTAGTAAATAAATCTATTAATGTAGTATATCATATAGATAATATATATTATAATATACCTATATACAAGAAATGGGTGGCACCTAGATGAAAGATTTGGAATGTGAGCCATTTAAATAGCCCAGGGTGAGCATGGACCATTTGCACTTGTTTGCTTACCTGACATGCATTTCATTTACTTGTTTTCATTTATATGTTTGGACTTGTTGTAGTTGTTGATCAATGTTTATCACATTGATCAACCACCACCACTGTGCTGCCTCTCACCTTGTTGCCAAGAGTGCCATGTCACATGCAGAATTTGTTTGGGCCCCAGGTAAGTCTCTTTACTTCTTTTAGAAAGTGACTAACTTTTTTTTTGTTCTGTTTTTAGGTTTTACTTGTTAGGGCAACACCATTGTATATCCTGAAATGGGTGTCATGTGGGCTCTACAAGAAGTCAGGGTCAGGTGAGATGAGATATGATGGTGTGATTGTGATCAGGTACAATCAGGAATGGTAAGGGGTGGTTGGTTGAGATAGGCATGTCACACCAAATAAGGTGGAATATCCTAAGAGAACACAACTGGGGTGTCCCCTCAGTTCATATTAAGTTTATATATTATGTTACATATATTGTATAGTATTTGATTGTGCTACAGGGATGCATGCATACAGGCATGTACACAATACTATATTTACATGTGTGAGAATTATTATTCCCATGATCACTTTGAGAGTGTTTGGAGTTGTGTTTGGGCTCTACTGGGCAGAGATAAATAAAGTAAAATAGAAATTTTAATTTTAATGTTTTCCAAACACTATTACTGTAACAACATTGTTACAATGCACACTGCCCAAAACAGCTGCCAGCAGCAATGGACAAGCCTAAGCACCTGCCCCCAGCCTCATGAGCCACTGCTTGTGGGGTGGATCACAGGTGCTAGCTACCCAATGACAAATGATGGGACTGATAAAGAGAAGGTGATGACATGGTGCCCACCTCTAGCCTCACAAGCCACTGCTTGTGGGATGGATCATGGGGTGCTACTTTGCCAACAATGCCAGGTATGTGCCATGCATGTCACCCCATCACTAATGATGCCCCAGTGATTCAGCACTCACATCCAGCCTATGAGCCACTGCTCATAGGTTGGATTGGATTGTGGGTGCTAACTGCCCAACAACAAATGAAGGGTGATGACAATGGGGGGATGACAAGCCAATGACAAACAATGGACCACAAACAAGCAACCAATAGCAAACAAACAAGGGACAATGAGAGAGGCACAGTGAACAAATGAGGGACATGAGTGATGAACAAGTGATGAATGAACAGGGGATGATGAAGACAAATGGTGGCTGGAATGGACAACAATGGCAGCAATGGGGACAACAATGATGGCAGCAGCAGCAGGCCCCCTCCCTCACTTGAAGCATGAGATGGAGGGGGCCATTATCTTTCATTTATTTAGTAGTAATGAGCCTTTGTGGATCCAGCCTCACAAGCCACTGCTTGAGGGGTGAATTTGTTTGTCTTTTTTTCTTTGTTTCTTTTGCTTGTTTATTATTACTAGTATTTCATTTTTGTAGTCTGTATGTAATTGTAATTAGTCAGTCCTGGCCAGGACTGATTGTAACTGTACTGGACCAGTTTTCACAGTTAAATTTCACCTAACTTAACTACCATGGTCTGAGTCCTGTATCTTTGCAAATAAATTTAAGATAAGATATAAATCTATGAAAGGATTATGTGTAGAAGAATTGTTATTTGTTTTATTTAGACATCTTATTGGACTTGAACCAATAAACTATTGCTTCGAAGGCAATTGCTTTACCAATTCAGCTAAAGATGTTAATTATTTATAATTTATATAGATTATATTTAGGGTTTATATTGTTAAAAACAAATTTCTATTTATGATATTATATCTTTTGTTTGTTTTGAATAGTCATATAATAGCTCTTTACCTTATTAATCCTAACCTCCAATATTTAATATTATAATAAAAATGAGATAAAATATTCATCAATTTCATATAAAAATCTTTATACCATCTTATCTCTAAATATAGTTAAAAACTCTTTAATTTAAAAATATCATAAATCTCCAAATATTATAGACTATACTTAATTTACCCCTAACCTATATGGCTATCTCAAACACCTTGAAACAATCTTTTTTCTACTATTATTTTTTTGATACCTAGATAGTTTAAACTTCTAGAATTAGTAGGTATTACTATTTTTTTTTTAACAAATATATTTAATCTTTTATGTTTATCCTATTATTTTAATAAAATGGTAATTGAACTTTTATATATTTTTAATAATCATATTCCTTTTTCCCTTTATTATGACTATTTATACAATTTAAAAAAGATGAAAAGTAAAGATAATTATAAGGATGATTAAATAAATACAAATAATAAAGGTTAATAGAGTTAAGAAGGAATTGAACCCTAAAATTTAGACTTTGCAGGTCTACTACAGAACCATCTGTAAACTTAACCCTTTATAGAAATATTAAAAAGAGACAAAAAATATAAAAATAAATCTTTAAATTAGAACTTAATTTCTACTTTTATAAAATTAAATAAAATATATAATAATCCATCTTTATTACAAATTGATATAATCTCTTTTAGCTTCTCTATATATTTAGGATATAGAATATACACCCTTTTATAGTAAATCTAATATTGGTAATAAATATTTGAATCTAGATATACCTTAAATGAGATAAAATGGACAGAGCATCTTATCATTATACAGAAAACAAATTTTTAATTTAAAAGCAGAGTTAATTTTCTATCACTACTATATATTTATTATATCTGTAAAAAAAATAATTTAACTCTTACCTTTACTAAAATTATTTTCTTATAACCTATTCTTAATTATAGTTATCAGAGTATTTATTATATGTAATTTTTTATTTTCTATTCCTCTTTATTTCTATGGTTCTTATATTTTGGCTAGAGAATTAGATTCAGGAAGGATATGTGAGATTTCAATCTATTTTATTTTATCTTTTAGCTATTAAGGTTCAAGTTTTTATAATTGGATACAACCCAAATTTAAGTAAAATTTATAAATTATATCATTTCTAATTTAATAAAATATTAATTTAGATACCCTCAATATCTCATTTATATTATAGTCCTTAAACTATAAAGCTTATTAGTAAGCAGAGATAGTTCTTTATTTTGTTTAAAAATTAGAGCCAAATAATAAAAAAATATAAAAATCATGCCTCAATTAATACCATTTTTTTTCTTTAATCAATTAATCTTTTCATTTATAATTTTATTTTCTATCATTTATATCTTTTCTAAATATATATTACCTTTATTTACATTTCAACAAGTTATTAGAACATATATTACTAAATTAAGTAAAAAAAATTAATTAAAAATCCCCTATATTTAAAATATTATAATATACTAACAAATAAAATAAAAGTATCTAATAATAAAAACAAAAATACTAGTTATAATAAATAAAATAATATAAAAATATCAATAATCTTTAAAGGAAAGGTAAATAAAATAAAAAGAGTGTAGTATTAATTGGTTAGTATGGCGATCTCCAAAATCACTGGTAGGTGTTCAAATCACCTCACTCTTGTAAAACAAATAAATAATACTATCTCTAAATAGTATATTGGAGCGTATAAAATTATCACTTTATATACTATTCATGTACTTTTGTTTCTATTAAATGTGACATTTTTATTTGAATTTTAACGAGTATGCCGAAATTTGGTAGCCGGGTGGGTTTTAGGTACTCATAATTTTAATTGTAAGAGTTCAAGTCTCTTTACTCGTAATTAATTAAGAATAGATAATCAAATAATAATCTTTAAACCATAAATGAATAAAATAATAGAATAGAAAGATATTTAACCTTTAATCCAAAATTAAAATTCTATTTTATCTTCTAGACTATAGATTCAGGTATGATCACGTTATTACTCTATCCTGACTATAGAGACTGGAGCTAATAAGAAAAGGTTTAGTAAAGAATAGATATCTATCATTTTAATAAGATATTAACTAAAATATGGGGCTAATTAATAAAGCTAAGAGTAGTAATAAATCAAATCAATAAAAATCATTAAAATAATAATAAACTTAAAAATTAAAATAAGAGTGAACTAGAATGGAATACAAGTCAGTTTAATTTAATAGTAAATTTATATTTGTATGATATCTTTTCTAATTTACTGATATATTCTAAATATAATATTCAATATTTTAATATATTCTCTTAGTTCAATTGGTTAGAACTGCATTCTTCTAAAGTGTTAATTTTGGTTCAAGTCCAAAAGAGAATAAAATTTATAAATCTTAATTATAGCATAAATATCAATAATCTCTTTTTAAATAAAAAATAAGAAATTAAATCTCAATTCTTAGTTGACAAAATTTAAATAATAAATAAAATATACTCTCTAAAATGATCTAAATAAACTAAATGGATAAAAAAGAATAATACAGCCATTATATTTTCTATTTTAATAATTTAATTATATTCAAACTAACTAAACAAAACTAAACAATAAAATCAGTAAAAAAAATTATCCATTTTATACAATTTATGGTTGTTAAATTGAGTGGAATATTTAAATAAAAAGGGTGAACTATTTAATAAATAGCATGAATTAGGAATTTAGTGATTGATTTATTATATTGAGATGAATATATATAGTAAAATATAAAGTATATATGCACGAGGTAAACTAAGATTACTTAAAACAATTCTATTATTTTCTTATTCATCATATTTATTTAAATTAATTTTATTTATTATTATTTTAATATTAAGAGGCATTAATCATGATTTTACTCTTTATTTTCACCAACCTCTAATTATTAAGGTGATAAACAAAATGGGGTAAATTCATTAATAGAGAAATAACATTGATTAATTAAATTTATTACTCCTAAGGGAGTGTCTATTTATTTAGAGAGTTTCAACTATAGCTAAATAATTTATATTTAATGATAAACTAAACCCCTGTCCAACTCTCAAAAGGATAAGAAGGCTATATCTGGATATAAATATAGGTGAGATTGAAATCCAAAACAACAACAAAACAAAAAAGTTGGTTAAATTTGCAATAAAGAAAATTATCAACCTATTACACTAATACAACTAACATGAGTGTTTTTAAACACCCCTAAACTAAGAAAGAAAATATGATTGTGATAACCTGTTTTCTTATTTATCCCAAACAGTTTCCTATTCCCCTGTTTCAGGTAATAAGATAGAGGGATGGGTAAAATTCAAATCCTCTCTCTCTATTTATTAAATATTGTTGAATCCTAGTATACATAAACATAAGTAGAATATTAATCATAAAATAAATTTGATTAAATGTTTGTTTACTCTAAAAAAACTCGTTCATCTATAAACTCTTCACTAATGTAAATACTATCTGTTGTGTCAGTATTAGTAGTGTCGGTTGTATTAGTTGTGTCAGGGGTATTAGTTGTGTCAGTATTAGTTGTGTCAGTTGTATTAGTTGTGTCAGTATTTATCAATGGATTTTCTAGATTATTAAAATATCTCATAAGTTGTATTAGTTCTATTTGATCTTTATGGTCTTGTATATCTTGTATATCCATATTAATTAAATAATCTTCTATTTTTCTCAATGGTTGTTGTATAGGACTAGTATTAGTATCAATCCAACCATATTTATATAAAGGGTCAAAGACTGGTCTATAATGTAGATCTTTAAATCTGTAATCTAATTCCTTAAGCCTATCAAATTCAAATTTTTGTTTAGTTAAGATATCAAGTAATTTAGATTTATTAGTGGTATCTGTTGCTATTTGTCTAGAAAAATGTATCAGTTTTTGATTTAATTCTAAATCACTAAGGTAATGATTGTATCTAGAAAAGATTATTTCTTGATTAGAAATAACCCATTTCAACATTGAGTTCTTATTTTTAAATTGGTCAATAAGTAATTTATATCCATCAATGCTATCTTCGGTTTTAATTATATTATCTTTTTGTATATTTTTGTTATCAAAATGTAATGTACTGTCAATATGAATGAAAATGTTTTTATGATCATCATGATTTAATATAGGATCATATGAGAAGTCAACTTCTCTGGAAGAAGATGGGACTACTCTTTCAGATCGTACTAGATTTCTACCTCTAGGTCTTATTTCAGAGCTGGAACTTTCACTAAAGAAACTATGAGGTAAATCATGACCCATACAATGAGAAGTAAAGATTTCAGTGTTAGGAGTTATCACTGTTAGATGAAATTTCTGGTATATTTGACTAAAGATTTCGGTGTACTGAGAGAGAACTTTTAGATTTATATTTATATTTAATATTTTATTGATTGTACAAAATTCAAATCCTCTCATCAATATTAAGGATATACACAACAGAAATAAGAAATAAGATAAACTATTAATCTTAATTTTTTTTAATACTATCTCTTTTCCAGAGATAGAAGCTATATATAAAAGTGCTATTAAAAAGGGTATAAACAAATAATATATATTCAAATAAATTAATATAGCTTTATCATACTCTATAAAACTATTTAGTAATTTATTTAATAATAAAGAGGTTAAGATAAAAGCTATCATATTATAAACATAATAGCCTATAACCACTCTACTATCTAAATTTGGGTGTATCCTAAAATATCTGGACATTCTAAAAAAGACATTATATGCTCTAATATTCAAGTTAAAGATTAAAAATAAAAAATTTATAATAGATAAAATAAATATGATTGTTTTAATATTTTGATTCACTACAAGAGAGATAAACCCATTAGTCATTATTATACTAGATCCTAATAATAAAATCAACACTATGATTTCTTTTAACGTTTTTAATTGATATACGCTAGGGAAACTGATTATTTGTAAAAAGATTTCCAATATATTATTTTTATTTTTATGTTTCATTTTTTGTTGTTTGTTTTTTTTTATTTTATTTTTTTGATTTCTGAGAAGTGATTATCTGTTATTTATATTATTTATATTTCTTTACGATATAAACACTAGATAATGACTGAAAAACATACAAATGTTTACTCTAAGGACTTAAATTATTATGTAATTAATGACTGAAAAACATACAAATGTTTACTCTAAGGACTTAAATTATTATGTCATTAATTACATTATTCTTTTATATTATAAAACTATTTCTATATTATTAAAACTATTTTATAATATTATTGGTTTCAGTGATGATAATCAATATTTATTTCAAGTGTCTGACCTAATTTATCTATCCTATGATATATAATTTTCTATTAATAAAATTATTAGATTTATATAATAATATCTCCCTGACAGCCACAACAACCAAAAAATAAAACAAATAAATTATATTTACACTCAATTAAAGAAAAATAAATACAATTAATGACACTAAATACACCCTAGACTTTATATTTAAAACCAAGATCAGATTTTTATTTGTAGCTTTTATATACCACATAATTATAAATAAAACAAATTCATTATTTTTAATGGTTTATATTTTCCTAGTATATTTTGAATATTATTTATTTTTATCTCCATTGTAGTACAGTTAATAAATGTTTTATATTAGTAATAAATATTGATAATTTCATATTATCACAGATATTAATATCTCCTGAGAGTGAATTTGATATAAAAGAGTATTAAAAATAAATATTTAGTTTTAATATGTTAGACGCTATCTATAATAACTTATTTTACAAATATGTTAGCAGCAGCAAAATACATAGGAGCAGGATTAGCTTGCTCAGGTTTAATTGGAGCAGGAGCAGGAATTGGAACAGTATTTGGTTCTTTAATCTTAGCTACAGCTAGAAACCCTCAACTAAAAGGACAATTTTTCAATTATGCAATCTTAGGATTCGCATTGGCAGAAGCTACAGGACTATTTGCACTAATGATGGGATTCCTTTTACTATATTCTTAATTATCTATAATAGAAATAATAAAAATCTCAAAATATTAATTAGTATAAAATTATTTTTCATCTTATTTATATTATTGTTAATATCCATTTATTATGGATTTAATAGAAAAAGATAGACAAACAAAATGGTATATTCAGAGTCATCTAGTTGACCAAAACCAGTAAAATGGATTATTTGTAGCAATTTCAGCTGCTACTTTTTATAGTACAATTCTTAATTTAAACAATCTAAAGAGCTGATAACAGAGCAGAAATAGAAGAGAAAAATAATAAAGAATTTAATGACAAAAAGAAAAGAAGAAAAGATAAAAGAATAAAAAACAACAAAACAAAACAACAAAACAAAACAACAACAATACAACAACACAAATCCAAAATAAACACAAATCCAACAAAAACTAAACAAACAAACAAAAACAACCAAATTATAAAAATATTAAATAACCCTGTGGAAATTAGAATAAGATAATACCACTCAAGCAATAAGACAGACAAAATTTATGAAATTAAATATTTAAATGATGATAAGAAAATTTAAAGACATAAACAAATAGAGAACAAAATTGTTTCTGATCATGACTTAATAAGCTTTAAATATGAATGTTAGAGAATTGTTCTTATATAAAATAAAATTCCGATTTGTGTATAAAAAAGGATCTTAATAAAATTACACTTGAAGCTACATTAGAATCACAGACAAAACTGTGAGTGATAATCAATCACAGAGATTAAAATTAATAATTCATCAATATTTAATTTCTTTGATGAATTTGAAAAACTAGAATTAATTGAAAAAAATGGCCTGTTATTTGTTTATCTCAGGTTGTTACAAAATCCTCTTGTATTCTCACCATAATATTTATATGGAGATTAGTTAGTAAATACCTTTAAAAAAGGAAAAATTTCTAAAACTAGCTCAGATTATTATTTTATATAAAATATAACACAAATATTATTTAAAACTAATTATCTTTAGGATAGGATGCTTGAAATAAGTAAAATTATTTGGGTTTAAACTGAAAATCTCAATATTTTTAACCCCCTATAGGGATTTAGGGGGATGAGCACGCGAACACGCGGAATAACACGGCTTTTCAAAGGGTTAATTGTTTTCATCCTAGAGTTTCAAAACAACAAAACAAACAAACAAAAAAAAAATACGAGGTAAAATTTGGGTTGTATCGTTAAATGTTAAAATGTGTTACAAACAACAAACAACAACAAAATAACAACAACAAAAACAAGTTACTAACCCAAAATAAAATATAAATAGGTAACTCCAAAATTTAAAGAAAGTTAGTAAAATTAGTTTACTTTTAAATGTCTTTAACTAGAATAAAATGGAGAAGGAGAAATAAACCTAAAGAATCTCATTAAAATTTAAATAGAAATAAATAATCATTAGTATTTTTAAGCATAAATTTGTTTATTTTAATTAGAAAATAACAACAAACAAACAAAAACAAATAAACAAATAAATATAAATACACAATAAAAATAAAAACAACAAAAACAAACAAATAAATATAAACAAACAAAATTAAAGCATTTATTAACTGTAACTATAAAGAATATAACAAAAATCATAAACTATGAATCTTTCATTATTCTTATTTTTAATAGGTATATTAGGTTTTATTCTAAATAGAAAAAATATTATCCTTATGATCATAGCTATAGAAATAATGCTATTAGCTGTAACGCTACTAGTATTAATCAGCTCTTTTGGTTTTGATGATAATGTTGGACAAACTTTTAGTATATATATAATATCTATTGCTGGTGCAGAATCTGTTATAGGTTTAAGTATTTTAGTTGCTTACTATCGTTTAAGAGGAACAATTTCACTAAGAAGTTAAATGTATATATCAATAATAATTTTACCTTTATTAGGTTCAATAGTTTCAGGTTTAATGGGAAGAAAAATAGGAGTGACTGGATCCCAGTTCATAACCTGTAGTTGTTTAATCCTCTCTTCTTTATTAATGACAGTCGCTTTTTATGAAGTAGGAATATGTGGATCTCCTGTACATATCACCTTAGGAAGTTGGGTAGAATCAGAAATAATGTCAATCTCCTGGGAGTTATATTATGATCAATTAACAGTATCCCTAGGAATAGCAGTATTATATTGTTCCACATTAATTCATATATATACTATAGATTATTTATCATCAGATCCTCACAATCAAAGATTTTTTGCATATTTATCAGCCTTTACAGCAGGTATGTTATTATTAATAACAGGTGGAAATTTTTTTGTAATGTTTGTAGGTTGGGAAGCTATTGGAGTAGTATCTTATTTACTTATTAATTTTTATTTTACTAGAATTCAAGCTAATAAAGCAGCTATGTTAGCTTTTACTATGAATAGAACAGGTGATATGTTAATGAGTATAGGATTTTTTGCAATCTTTTCAGTCTTTGGAACCTTAAATTATGGATCTATCTTTTCATTAACACCTTATATGAATGAAACAGCAATCTCTCTAATAGCTTTATTCTTATTAGGAGGAGCATTAGCTAAAAGTGCTAATATACCTCTTCATTCTTGGTTACCAGGAAGTATGGAAGCACCCACTCCAGTTAGTGCCTTACTTCATGCAGCGACACTAGTTACTGCAGGTATATATTTATTATTAAGATGTTCTCCTATTTTAGAATTTAGTCCTACAGTTTTATTAGTAATAACTATAATAGGATCTACTACAGCCTTTTTTGCTGCTACTTGTGGTTTATTACAAAATGATTTAAAAAGAATAATTGCTTTTAGTACAATATCTCAATTAGGGTATATGATGATGGCAATAGGACTAAGTCAATATAATGTCGCATTAATGCATACAGTAAATCATGCTTTCTTTAAAGCTTTACTATTCTTAGGTGCTGGTGCTGTAATTCATTCTTTTGCGGATCAACAAGATGTTAGAAGAATGGGAGGATTAATTAAATTATTACCATTTACTTATTCAGTAATGTTAGTAGGAAGCTTGAGTTTATTAGCAACACCTTATTTAACAGGATTCTATAGTAAAGATTTAATCTTAGAATTAGCTTATGGTCAATATAGTTTTAGTGGTATATATGCTTATATATTAGGTTCTATTACAGCAGGGATAACAGCTTTTTATAGTTTTAGATTAATTAGTCTTGTTTTCTTAACAACAGCTAATGGTCAAAAACAATCTTATTTAAATGCTCATGAATCTAATTTAGCTGTTATTGTTCCTTTGTTAATTTTAGCATTATTTAGTATTTTCTTTGGTTATATCTTTTCAGATTTATTTGTAGGTGTCGGTTCTGATTTCTTTGGAAATGCTTTATTTATTCATCCTAATAATATTTCAATTATAGAAGCAGAATTCTCAATTAACCCTATAATTAAATTATTACCAGTAATTTTAAGTATACTAGGGTCTGTGACAGCTATATTTATATATCATAAAGCTCCTGAATTTATTATTAATTTAACTGATACTCCATTTGGAATAAAATTATATAGTTTCTTAAATGGTAAATATTATTTTGATGTAATTTATAACCATTTTATTGTTTCAGCTGGATTACAAAGTGGTTATTTAATCTCTAAACAAATAGATAGAGGAGCTATTGAATTATTAGGACCTTATGGATTAGCTAATTCTTTAACAAAGACTGGAATTAATATAGCTAAATTAGATACTGGAATTATTACTACTTATTCACTTTATATTACTATAGGTTTATTATCTTTATTATTTTTAATCTTTGCTCCAGTATTAATAGATACTACTATGTTTTCTGAAATAAGATTAATAATTATATATTTTGCTACTTTACTGTTAGTTTTATCTCCTTCTAAAAATTTACCTTAAATTTTAACACTATAATATATATTTTAATTGCTTCCTTAATATGTATTCCTTAACCCTCCTCAGAGTTTATTAAGATTAAGATTAATAATTTTCCCACTTCAGATGAATTTATTATTAACCAGTTATTTAAATATAAATGGGTATATGATTAAAGAAATGATAACTAACTAAATAACTAACTAAATAAATAAATATTAATAAAATATAAATAAATATATTCACTTTAATAATTAAAAGAGAAGCTAAGAAAGTTACATCTTAATAATAAAAATATAAATAAATAACTTTGATATACAACCTTAACTATTTATCATTAATCATTTGTCTATCTTTTCATTTATAAAGAAAGATAGGTGTGGTTAGATTCAAGAATGGTCAGTAATCCGTCTTATATATTAGCTATACCAATATGGTAAATATATCCTTTATTAAACCAAAATTATAACTAGAGAATGGAACAATGTATACCATAATTATTTTGGTAAGAGATATATATTAAATGGAGACAATTCTAGTGAAATAAATTATTTGTAAATCTAATAATACTTTCACTTCATTTAATGAAAATAAATATAATTAAATAATAAAATTAATCCAGCTCTCCTATCTAAACCTACAAATAAAATAATATAAAAATAGGTCAATGATAAGTAAAGAGCCAAATAAACAACACAAGCTGAATAAAAATAATATGAATAAAAATAATTTTAATATAACTAAAAATGACTATAAAGATATAATTATAGATAAACGAATGTTACCTTTATTTAAAACTCCTGTAATTTTAAAGAAATTAAGTGAAAAAAAGAGAAATAAATATAATATTAATCTAATAAATCCAAATAAAAATTTAAATAAAAAAATAATAACTTTAAAAGAAATACTAGAAATATTCTTAAAGGGAATAAATATATATAAATTTAAATTGACTCACTATTTAAAAACACATAATAACAAAGATTTAATCTTAGAATTAAAAAAAGATGAAAATTATAAATTAAACATTACTTTATCTAATTATTTTTATATGATTAAAAAATTTATGCCTGTTTTTAAATTAAGATCTTTATTCTACAAGATTAGACTATTTTTCCCTAAACGCTTATTAAAACCTGAACCTTATATTAGATTCAGTTACCGTTTAAGATATATAGCTAAAATTTATATAGAAGAAATGATATTTACTAACAAAAGAGAAATAAAAATTCATAGAAGACAATATAATAAATTATTAGATAAAGGAAAAGAAATAATGAATGAAATAGAAACTCAAATAATTCTAAAGAAACATTTAATTAATAAATTGAAAAAGAATAAAAATAATATATTAAATGTGGTTAATTCCTTATTACCTTCTGTAACAGATAAGAGTAATATAAATAATAATATTATTAATAAATCTCAAAGTAAATTAAATGCAAATATAGTTAAAACATTTGATAATCTCACAAATAATAGTAATCAATTTTTACTTTATGAAAATAAACTAATAATTAATAAAATTTTTAATACATTTAATATTAATAAAACAAATGAAATTAAAATTGAACAAACAATGAATGCTATATTAAACTTTAATTATTTTTACTCTAAAATTGAGGCTATTTCTGGTTTTTCTAACCCTGTAGAAATTTTATATAATAATAATAATAATAATTCAACTATAGCATATAATCAAGATAAAAAACCAATAATTAATCAATATTTAAAATCAATGAGTATTTATAATATGAGAAAGAATGGAATTTTTATCTCTTATTCTAATATTATAGGGTATCATTTTAACACTGAAAGTAATAAATTAATAAAAAATATTTATAAATTATTAGCTGGATCCTTTAAATCTATGTATTGTTTAATTAGTAAACCAGTATTTGTTATGACTCCTGATAAAATTATTATACAATTATTTTACTTTTTATTTATACCTAATATTTTAAAATTTAAAAAAATATTTAAATATGGAAAGAGAAATAAATTAAGTAAACAAATTTCGTTAAAGAGAAAAAAAAGATTTAAAAAACAATATAGAAATTTCAGAAAGATTAAAATTAATGTAAGAATTAAATTAAGAAAATTATCTAATGTGGTAATAACTAAAGTATTTAAAGATAAATTTAAAAAATTATGTGATATTTTAAGTCATTTATTTAAAAAACCTGTACAATTAGATTTAATTAGATTACATTACCCTTATAATGATAGTAATATATTAGTGAATTTATTAGGTATTATGATTAATAAAATTAAATTAAGAATTATTTTTAGAAAACTCTTTGAAAAAGCTGTAATAAAAAAAATCAATACAGAAACTGGAAAGAGCAGAAATAATATAATACCTGCTTTCCTATCTGGTATTAATATTAGAGTAGCTGGAAGATTATTGACACATAGAGTAATTCCTCGTAAAACAGTTAAAACTATTCGAAGAGGTGCAGCTGCTACTGGTAAAATTAATTTCTCAGATGTGGCAAGATATACAAATAAAAATAAAAGAGGTGCCTTTAGTATTACTGTTTCTTCTGGACAAAATTTCTGTTAATTTAAAAATAAAATTCAATGAAAAACAACAAAAACAACAAAACAACAAAACAAAAACAAAACAAAACAAAACCCCCTACTAATTTAACTGTTATTATTAAAAGAGGTAAGATTAGTTTAATTGGCAAAATGATGTCTTGTGGCGACAATGTTCAGAGTTCAAGTCTCTGATTTTACCCTTTATCTGTATAAATAATTATATTAATTATAAAATTTATATCTAAATATAATAATAATAATAAAATAAATTAAGAGTTTAACTATACCAAAATTTAAATATAAGAAATTATTAAATAAATAGATTAAATAAAAACCAAACCAAAAAAACAAGTTATTTATCTTTAGATTTTTAAATTATGATTAACTGCAACAAAATTAATTTCAATCAATTTTAAGCAAATAATATTAAATTATTATATTTAATTAAAATATATTAAAAGAGAGTTAAGATATCTAAAACTGTAATTTCTTTAATGAATTAAATTTTATATAATTTAAATAAGATTAAAAAATTAAGTGAAGGTTCTAGGTTAATTAAGGATATATCTTTAAGAACAAAAATAATTTTGTGGACAAATTCTGAATAGAAAATTTTAACTTTTAAATACTATTTAATTAGAAAATAGAATAGAATAGAATAAATAAATATCTAACACTTAAGTATGTTTATTTTATTTATTATAAAAAGAAAGTTATTAAATTTATAAATCCTATATCCTAACTTATTAAATTTTAGATAAAATTCAGTGAACTAGTACTAATTTTTAATTTATATTTTAATATTTATTATTAGTTTTTAATAGTTTATTTTTACAAAATTAGTCCTATAGAGAATAAATCTAACTCTTTATACCCCCCCCCTTTGTTATATTTGTGTGTTTTAATAAATTAAATGATATTCCATTAATAAGATATAATAATTAATTCCATTATAATTAACTATAATTTAAAATATATTATCTGATTATTCCTTGTAATCTTGTAGAATAAATTTAGTTTATTTTATTTTATTACTATTACTCCAATATTAACAAATCTAATTACTCTAAAGAGTATAATATTTTAAAGGTGTCATAATTATACTCCCTTTACTATTTTATCTTCTATAATTTCAACAAAACAAAAACAAAACAAACAAATTAACAAAACAACAAATTAATTTAGTGATGGGCAGATTGGGTAATAATTCCTTATTGCAAAAATAAATAGAGCTGAAATAGTTTAAAGGGTTAAAACATACCACTCATGATGGTAAAAAGAAGGTTCAATTCCTTTTTTCAGCTTAAAAAAATTTAACAGAATTATAATAAATAAATGTTATAAAATTTTATATGATTTATGAGATACAACAAAATTATATAATAGAGAAGATACTAAAAAAAGAAAATATAAATTAAAAGTATCAATGACAATATTGTTATAACATCAAAAAATGAATATATATTAAATATAATATATACAAAAAGTATTTAAAAGGGGTTATTAAGGAAAACTAAGGCAAATTTATAAAAAAGGAGGTTACAAACCAAAAGCTTCAAGAAATATAAAATAAATATTTTCTGATATGAAAAAGCAATCCTAAGGAAAACCTTGATTAATAAACACTTCCTGAAGTAAAACATTTTATTAGGGAAAGGAAAGGAAATCAACCGAGACTCTGAAAGTAATGGTGAGTGAAATCAGATTAGCCTAAATTAATATTATAAATTGAATAACTTAAACATATTTATTATAGAGTGGCTCTATTGAGAAATCAATAGAAATAACTACTTACAAATAATTATGTATTAGTTAGCAACATTAAAAATGGAATTAAACCATAATAAAATTGCTCTAAAGAAGGTCACCAAATACTCTAAGTCCTGTAGATTTATAAATTAATTACAAAAGAATAAATTAGTCTCTATAAAAAATATTAAAATAGAAATAAAAAATAATTTGTTAAGTTCTCTTTTTATCCAATCTAAATTAAAATTTTATAGTCTCTAATCCCTCATTCTATATAAAGTACGATGGGAGAAAACTTGTCGGAATATAGGGGAACCATCCTCTAAGGCTAAGTATTATAAATTTAGCGATAGTGAATAAGTACTGTAAAGGAAAAGTTTGAAAAGCAAGTGGTATACAAAAAGTGAATTTTAAATTTATTAAAAATATTTCATTAATAACAAGTAATTTGGAATCCTTCATTGGATCTAAAAAATTGTTAGAAACAAATATACACATAATAATTTAAAAAGAATAGATGAAATAGATCATGAATTAGTAACTCTATAAGCAGTCGAAATTCTACTTAAAAAAAAAAAAGATTAATGAATGACGGCGTACCTTTTGCATAATGGGTCAGCAAGTTAATAGGAGTAGCAAGGTTTAAAGCCCTAGCGAAAGCGACTGGACTATAATAAAAAATATACAAATATTAATACAAATAGTGATGGATAAGTTACTTCTATTAGACCCGAAGCCAGGTGATCTTACCAAGACCAGATTATAATGGATCGAACGGGTGAATGTTGCATAATTCTCCGATGAGTTTTGGTAAGCGGTGAAATGCCAATCTGACCTGGTGCTAGCTGGTTTTCTACCGAAACATATTTAAGTATGATGTCTACACAAAATTTATGGAGGTACAGCAAGGCAATTCCCAACAAGTTTAAGAGTTGTGATTAATTTAATCACTTCAATCTTTTAGGCGTTTAGGTTGTGGGGACCTCGAAAATCTTACCTTTGGAAGCGAATCTCGGAATTACATAAATTGATGGTAGATATTCAGACTACTCATGCTAAGTTGGGTAGTCAAGACGGAAACAGCCGAGAACACTGATCAAGGTCCCAAATGATTGTTAAGTGAAATTAAGGATGTAGCAATATCGTATACAGCTGTGAAGTGAGCCTGGTAGTCGCTACTTTTAATGATCGTATGTAACAACGCATCAGCAGTCTAGATAGTAGCACCGAAAATTTAACGGGTCTTAAACAATCAACCGATATCGTGTTGGTTAAGAATAAAATGATAAATATATTTTAATCTTAATCTAGGTAGTAGAACATTCAGTCAAACTAATAATAAAACAGTGTTTCATTGTTTTTTAGGTTACTGAAGAGAGAATGCTGACATGAGTAACGTAAAAAGAAGTTATAATACTTCTCGCCGAATACAAAAGGGTTGCAAATTGGAAAGGTTAATCCGTTTTGTGTGATTGCGGCCTCTAAGGTCCAAAACCAAAGTTTTGGCTGATGAGTATATAATAGAAAGTCCATTGAATTTAATTAATGGTCCAAGAAATTAATATTATAAGTAATTTATTTTAAGATATAATTCTTTTGTTAATATCTTTAAAAAATATATATAAATATTTCTAATTCTATAATATTTATCTAATGGTGTTTAGATAGTTTTAGATTAATTAGTGAAAAAAATTATTATTATTTATTAGATTAATAGTCTTTGGGAATAATTTAGATAATTTATTTATCATTAATTTTCTTTATTTTTAAATTTAAAATAATCTAAGAGGTATTTAGGTATAGATTTTGGAAAATTATATTGTTAATTTATTGATTAAGATTTTGGAATTATATATTAAATTTTATTATTTAATTTTATATTTATTAAATTTGGCCTTTGTGCCATACAAATTTTAGTGTTATAATTAAAAAGAATAAAAGTTAAAGGTTAATTTAAAGTTAATCTCTGCAAATATCCTTAACTGTAATTTATAGTTGGGAATATGTAGTGCTAATATTAGTCTACAAATCTATATAGGATCAAGTTTAAAGATCTGTGTCTAAATTTGTAGTTAAACTAATGTAATTTAGAGTATAGTCAGGATTTATGATTAAATCGGGGTTTTTCTTTATAAATTTTGTGTATATTCCAATCACACTTAAAACCATTGACTGTCACTAAGTTGTGTTAAGATTGATTGGATAAAATAATTTCTATAATTGAAAGATTTATTAAATTTAATAAATTAAAATCTAATTCTCATTTTGTGATGATTAGAATTTGCCTCCTCCCTATTTGGATAATATTAGTTTAATTAATTCCTAGTTCTGTATTTTCATAAGACTTACAGAAAGATTGATTATCTCTAGGAAAATTAATCAAAATTAGTTCATTGATTCAGAAAAAAGAGATTATCCGGTTTCTTATGCTCAAATGTATAATTTAGAGTTTTCTATCAATTTAGAGTTTTCTAACTAATTTTAGGACATTATTTTGTTTTAATTTATAATTTCTATCAAAAATAGAATGAAGGATATCTGTTTATGTTGTGTAGTTTATATTTATTTTTTTTTATAAGTTATTTTAACTTAACTATTAAATTTAACTTTATTTAGCTAAAATTATAATTAAATTTAAATATAACTTTAATTACTTTCATTAAAATTTAAATAGGGTTTAAGAACACAGATTAAAACCAATACAACACACAAATTTGTCTATAATCATCTAGTTGTTTAGAAGAAATATTTATTATTAATATTTACTAAAAATTTATTTAAATATAATCTCTTCACTACCGTACCCTAAACCGACACAGGTTTGTAAGTAGAGAATACTAAGGCGTAGAGCTAAAAGTTGTTAAGGAACTCGGCAAATTCACCTCATAAGTTTGACAAAAAGAGGGACCACATATATAATTCACATTACAGAATGGATAGTAATATTAATAATATAAGGTGGTGGCACAGAATCGGAGGCCCCGACTGTTTACTAAAAACACAACACAGTGCAATCATTAATATGATAGTATACTGTGTGAAATTTGCCCGATGCCATTAATATAAGAGCGGTCATGGGGAACTGTGACTAATCGAAAATCTGGTTAATAGCGGTCTTAACTATGAGGATCCTAAGGTAGCAAAATCAGTTGGCCATTAAATGTGGTCCGGTATCAATAATGTAACGATGGCCTCACTGTCTCTACAACTTGCTCAGTGAAATTGAATTACACGTGCAGATGCGTGTTACCTCCAGGGGGACGGGAAGACCCTATGCAGCTTTACTGTAGTTAGTTATCATATGAATCTAGAACAATCTTATTTAATAGTAAATAGGGAAGTCGAGAGACAAAATACTGGAAACCTTACAATTAAGATTGGGTTTATGTTTACCTTACAATTAAAAAGAAAAGGGAGAGTTGACTAATTGGCAGTTTGACTGGGGCGGTCGTCTTTAATAGAGTAGCAAAGTACATCCAAATATATCATAAATAATAAGGTTTAACTACCTAAATAAATATCAAGATAAGATATTAAAAAGAATAATAAATTTAATCTAATAGTTGAATATTGAACTTTAAGATATTTAGTTCTTGATAATTAAAAACAGATAACTAATTCTCTTTTTTTTTAATATTAAAATTTATTAAGAAAGAGAAAAGTAATAATTAATAGAAATACTACCAATATCTGAAAAAAACAAACAAAAGATGACTATTTAAAAAACAACAATAATAAGGAATAAATAAGATATTAAGTAGCAAAATAATTTATTAATTAACAAATAAAATAAAAACTTTCTCTTTAGCTACTTCTCTGGTCCCATTTGTTTAGCTTGAGGTAGCCTTAGGCCATAAGTGGAATCTGTAAAGTTAGTGACCCCTTACTATCTCAGTTTATTTAAATTATCAAATATAATTTAGAGGTATGATATTTTTATCAAATGTTATATATAACAAAGTAGGTAAGGGACAAGAGTTTGGCTAAAAAAAATAATACACTAAAATTTTTTAAAAGGTATAGCTAGACATTGAATGGAGATCAATCAACCAGTGAAGGGTTGCGCAGAGTTCAATGGCGGTAAGCATGCTTAACTGAAAGACCTAAAAGTCACACAGATACGTAAGTAGGGCATAGTGACCCCTCGCTATAATATGGGATAGACGGGGATCAATTAATAAAAGTTACGCTAGGGATAACAGGCTGATAGCCGACGAGAGTACACATTGTCTCGGCTGTTTGGCACCTCGATGTCGACTCATCCTATCCTCCGGGGGAAGAAGCTTGGAAGGGTTCGGCTGTTCGCCGATTAAAAGGGTACGTGAGTTGGGTTTAATACGACGTGAGTCAGTATGGTCCCTATCTTCTGGAGGGACAAGTAGTAAAAAGGGGCAGACCTTCTAGTACGAAAGGATCAATAGGCTGTGTTTCTCTAGTGTACCAATTGTTTGTACTTTGTTGTAAGGGACTCTAAGTATCTTGAAGGCAAAAGTAAAGAAAAATGGGGAAAATCCTTTTTAACTTGTTGTTTTTTAAATAAAATAAAGTTTAGTCTTAATAGTTAAAATAATTGAGACAAAGGGTAACAACATCGGAAAGCATAGTTGGGTAGCCACAAACATAATAGATAAATGCTGAATGTCTATAAAGCAAGAATCTAACCCCTAGATACTAAAAAAATGATTATTTACCATCTTTATAGTCTTTTTAAGATACTGTAAAACAAAGGTAATAATTAATCATTAATTAAGAAATAGAACATTTCTAGATAGGCTGCAAATGAATATATTGTAAAATAGTTAGTTTAGCAGTACTAATTTATAAAGAAACTTGATGTTATAGGTTGTTACTATTTTTTTATTTTATATTATATTAAATATTAAATAAATAAACATAAAATTTTAAAAGAAAAGAGGGGGAATCTGATAACGGTAATCAGTTGTATTTGCATTACAAATATGATAGTTCAAATCTATCTTTCTCCATACTATTGCCAAAAATTAAAAATTAAAAATTAAAAATGAAAAATTAAACAGATCATTTGTTTATATTTATATTTATATTTATATTTATATTTATATTTATATTTATATTTCTATTTATATTTATATTTATATTTAATTTATTAAAAAACTCTTTCATATTTCATATGTATTGAGACTTATTCAGAGATAATTTAAGGATTACTCATTTAATTTTACAATACAAATAATAAGACAAGATTGGGGAGAATATATCACTATAAATATTATTATACACTCTTAATATCCCAAATTATATAGGCTAGCCAAAATATTAAGAGTGAAATAATGATTCATAGAAATATTACAATTATTCATTTAAATATAAATAACTCTACACCTCTATATCTAATATTACCTAAATAATAAATATGAAATTAAATAGAAATGAAAACCCTTTGAGTTAGTTAGTTTCGTTTAACTATATATTACAAGGGTTATAGAATTGGATTTATGGTTATTAAAATATAGCCTCGGTTGCTTAGTGGTCAAAGCGTGATTCTGAAGAAATTGAGATGGGAGTTCAATTCTCTCCCGAGGCAAAATATTATTAATTCAGCAATAAAATTTAAGGTAAATCTCTTAATAATTCTTCTTTAAAAAAGGTTAATATTTGTTAATTATATCCTAATCTCTATAGTAAGAATACCTCTATAGATTTCCCTAAGCAAAGGTTTTTATATTATAAAAGGATAAACTAAAGGAGATGACCTCTGCTTTCCCAAATATGCAGATATTCAAAGATATTATGCTACCCTTAATTTAAATTTAAGATAAAAAAGAAAGGTAACCAACTTAATTGACAAGATTATGGAACAATCCTGTTTAGTGTGGTAATTAAGAGGTATAACAGACCGGAAAGAGCTGTAATTTAATTAGGTTTATTCAATCCAAATTTAATAATGGCCGATATAGTTTAATTGGTAAAACAAATTCCTTGTAAGATTTAAATATTGGTTCAATTCCAGTTTTCGGCTAACTAAAAATATTTCTTTATTAAAATTTAGTAGAAAGTTTTTTCTTGTGTCAATGATATTAGTTAAGAATTGGTTAATAACTATTAAGTTAACTGGTTAAAATAGAAATAAATAAATTAAATATTATATATTATTTGAGTTGTAGTTTAATTTGGAAAAACACCATTTTTTGGTAATGGCTTATATCAGTTCGAGTCTGGTCAACTCAGTGAATATTATCCATAAATGAAATAAATATAAATAGTTAATAATCACTAATCTGATATAAACTTATCTATTAGTTATAATTATTCTCAGAAATGATCATTATAATTATCTTATAAATTTAATTAATAAATCTTTATATAATATTTAATGATTAATTAATTCTAACTTATATAAATATGTATCTAACCTATTTCCTTATTTTGTTATTTAACTATTAATTTAATTAAGGATATAATTTATAGTTAATTTGTAAATATAAATTAATAAAGAAATAGGAAACAGAACTCGAGTGGTTTGAGTGTCCCCCTTTTAAGGGGAAAGTCCTGGTTCAAGTCCAGGTGTTTTCAAGATAAGCCTAATATCTCATATAATATTCTATCTATTTAAACTTATTACTATAGTAATTTATTTAATATTTAAAGATTAAATTATTTCCTTTATCTATAATTTTTATATTTATATTTCTGTTTTGATTTAGCAGAATTGAATACAGAGTTATAAAATTAAATATTAGATCTTTTATATTTAAAGATAAGGTTATTTTGCCAAATAGGTTGTGGAAACTATTCACTAAATTTAGTACAATATTTTAATCCTCATTAATTATAATAGGATACAATAAAAATAATTTAGCTAACAAAATATATATAGGAGATATAATTATTTTAAGAGTTTTTAAAAGAGATTTAATTTATAATATCCTTTAAATACACATCTAATATAATATAATAAGGGCAGGTGATCCGATTGGTAATGGTGATTCTCTGTAAAAGAATTGGTTAATAACCGTAAAAGGTTCGATTCCTTTACTGCTCAATATATATCTTTGATAAGTTATCTCTAGAATATTATTCTCTCTACAAATTGTGATTTTGTCTATGATTAATTGTTTTTAAATAAAATCTAATATAATCCTAGCTCCAAGTCCACTAACTATATTTATTTTATATTTCTGTAGAAAAGAGTAAAAGTCAACCTATACAAATTTAGATGACAGAATGGAGGATTAAGGAATTAAATTCATTTAGTAAATAATGAATGAACAGGATTAATTATTAATATTATATTTTAATTTAATAAAGACTTTAGCATAATGGTTAATGCAGTTCGCTCATAATGGATATTATAAGGGTTCAACTCCCTTAGGTCTTATCTAGAAAATAAAAATAAATCTTCAAATTATTATAATAATAAAATAAAAATAAAGGGCATTTGGTCGAGTCTGGTTTATGGCGTTCGTCTTGAAAACGAATACTTCACAAAAGTCGTGAGTTCAAATCTCACAGTGCCCGTAATTATACTAAATTATAATTAGTAGTATTTAATAGATAAATTATAATTAGTAGTATTTAATAGATAGATTTAATATATTATTAATTTCTTTTCCCTATGGAAGAGCTAAATGATTACTCCATCTGATTTCATTCTTTACCAATATGAACTTGTTTTAAATTATAATCTAAATAAAAAGGTTAAAAATAAAGTAAAATTTGATAATAGTTGTATGAGTAATAAAAAATTAACTTAAAAATTGATAATAGTTGTATGAGTAATAAAAAAGGATATATTAAAGATAAGATTAAAATAATATAATATAAAAGAGAGATAGGAATAAGAATTTTAAATTATAATCTAAATATAGTATAATAATAAAATATAATATATTTAACGGTGGATGACAAATTGGCCAGTCGCTCCTTTTGGGTGGGAGACATATTGCGCGTTCAAATCGCGCCTACCGTGTGAATTAAAATTAAACTATTATTATCCCTTTTTAAAATAGAATATATCTACTATTTAATTCTACTCTTCCTCTTCCATAAACTCAAAACAATTTTAGATCTGAGTAGTAAAAATGTTGTATCTGAAAGTCTTCTCTGAATCTTAACTGCTCTTATAACTAATATAGGTTTTCTATTTAAGTGGGGTTAAGGTGAAGGCTAGAAACCATCATCTAAATATTGATATTAATAATTGAAAACAAATAGGAATAATATATTAAAATTAAAAGTTAAAGGTCTTATGGCTGAGTGGTTTAAGCGAGGTACTGTTAATACTTTTTACAGAGGTTCAAATCCTCTTAAGACCTACCAATAATTCTATATCTAATTCTAAATCTAAATATCTCTACAGAATTTTAATACATTTATATTAATTATATTTTTTATTAAAAAAACAAAAACCAAAATTCTCTTAGTTTTATTTATTATAAAAGAGATGAAATTAACCTAAAAAAATTAAAATAAAATAAAATAAGAAAATAAATATAAATAAAATAAAAAATAATAGCGAATATGTTGAAATTTGGTAAACAATCTTCTCTTAAGCAGAAGTGGGAGGTATCCCTTAAGAGTTCAAGTCTCTTTGTTCGTAATCATGTTTCAAAGATAGTGTTAATATATATTTTTTAATAAAATAAAAAATATTAAAGCGAGATAGTGTAATGGTAGCACAATAGTCTCATGATCTGTTAGTTTAGGTTCAAAACCTGATTTCGCTATAAAAATATTACAACCAACCTTTTACTAATAAAATAAATAATAAATAAGATCCTTTAGTATAGTGGTTTGTACAGCTCCCCTTCAAGAAGCTAGGATCAGTTCAATTCTGATAAGGATCGTAAATAAACACAACAAATAATTAACTATTCTTTATATCTCTAAACCTTTAATATTGATATTAAATTGGATTATATTATCATATAAGCTTCATGACTAAGGTGAAAATGTATTAATTTAATTTAGTTTTTTATATAAAAATAAACCAAAATAAATTTTAATCTTATTTAAAGATTAAAAAGGAATAATGTTCATTGGTAAGATAAGACAATTGCTAATTGTTAGGGTTAACCCCTTAGGTGTTCGAATCACCTTTATTCCTAGTTAAATAAAAATATAAATTGGAGAAAATTTCAAAAATAAAAATAAAATAAAAATAAAAAAAAAATAAATAAAAAATAGCTAATATAGAACAGAATTGTCCAATATGTCAGTGGGTTGGCTTAATTCTACAAATGCTAAAGAGATAGGTACTCTTTATTTAATTTTTGCAGTCTTTGCAGGAATGATAGGGACTGCTTTTTCTGTTTTAATACGATTAGAATTATCCTCTCCAGGTGTTCAATTCTTACAAGGAGACCATCAATTGTTTAATGTAATTATATCAGCTCACGCATTTATCATGATCTTCTTTATGGTTATGCCTGGATTGGTAGGAGGATTTGGTAATTATTTTTTACCAATCCATTGTGGAAGTCCTGATATGGCATTCCCTCGATTAAATAATATCTCCTTTTGGTTGCTTCCACCATCACTAATTTTACTATTAATGAGTAGTTTAGTTGAAAATGGAGCAGGAACAGGATGGACAGTATATCCACCATTAGCTGGTATCCAATCTCACTCAGGTGGATCAGTTGATTTAGCTATCTTCAGTTTACATCTAGCAGGGGTTTCTTCATTATTAGGAGCTATTAATTTCATAAGTACAACACTAAATATGAGAACAAATGGAATGTCATTACATAAATTACCATTATTTGTTTGGTCTATTTTTGTAACTGCTGTGTTATTGTTATTAGCTCTTCCAGTTTTAGCTGGTGCAATAACAATGCTATTAACAGATAGAAATTTTAATACAAGCTTTTATGACCCTGCAGGAGGAGGTGATCCAATCTTATATCAGCATTTATTCTGGTTCTTTGGTCATCCAGAAGTATATATCCTAATTATACCTGGTTTTGGGATAGTAAGTCATATAGTATCCACATTTTCAGGAAAACCTATCTTTGGTTATATTGGGATGGTTTATGCAATGTTCTCTATTGGAATCTTAGGATTCTTGGTTTGGAGTCATCATATGTTTTCAGTAGGTTTAGATGTAGATACTAGAGCCTATTTTACAGCTGCTACTATGGTAATTGCTGTTCCTACTGGAATTAAAATTTTTTCATGGTTGGCTACATTATATGGGGGGAGTTTAAGATATAATACTCCTTTATTATTTGTATTAGGTTTCTTAGCCTTATTTACCATAGGAGGATTAACAGGAGTAATTTTAAGTAATGCCTCACTAGATGTTGCATTCCATGATACTTATTATGTGGTGGCACACTTCCATTATGTATTATCAATGGGTGCAGTATTTGCCCTATTTGCAGGATTCTATTATTGGACACCCAAAATAGTAGGTAAAACATACAGTGATTTCTTAGGTAAAATACACTTCTGGACACTATTTATTGGGGTGAATTTAACTTTTTTCCCTCAACATTTCTTAGGTCTAGCAGGAATGCCTCGTAGAATACCTGATTATCCAGATGCCTTTAGTGGATGGAATGCAGTATCAAGTTTTGGTTCATTAATTTCTGTTCTAGCTACTGTTTTATTTGGTTATATAATTTATGATATTTTTGTTAACCAACCTACTTGCTCTAATAATCCTTGGCAAGTAGCTTCATATTTTACAAGTGATTCTCAATTAAATAATGAGAGTCAAACAGTTAATACCTTAGAATGGACATTAGCTAGCCCAATACCATTTCATGCATTTAAAATGTTGCCAATTCAATCATAAATTTGTTTATATATCACAAATTATCAGGAGATTTTTAAATTTGGTTTACCCAAAATTAGAGTCATTAATTGGTGTATTGAAAATTAAGTGTGGATTAAGAGTTATTTTTTATATATTCCTTAATATTTGGAAGGATCTTAATATTAAATATTTTTCTATTTATATTTTATTTACCTTTCCTATTTTTAATTCTTTATATAAATCTGAATCCTCTCTTTCAAACCCTCCCAGGGTTAATAATACCAAATCCTTATTATTTACTCATACACAAATGGTAGGGAAAAAGATCATTAATACCATAGAAAGATCTCCATTCTCTAAATTATCTTTCTATCTTTCACTAATTAAAAGATGCAAAGAGATATATCCAATGGGGAAAAATATTAAATATCTCATTTTGGCTAGTTCTAATATTATTAAAAAATATTTAGTATTTTTCTTAATAACCTTTAAATTAATCTCTTTAGTAAATATAAGAATATTTAGTACATATTTAGAAATTTTTCCCTGTGGAACTTATATAGTAGAAAGAATCTCCTTTGATTTCTCTTTGGATCTTGAATTTATATCTTATTTGTTACAATTAGAGAATGATACAATATTTTATTGTATTTTGTGTCTTATTATTTTAATTACTTTAATTTTATTTAATATAATGATTATTTTTATTATTTTGATTTGTTTATATAATTATAAACTTTATAAATTTGAATTTCTTATTTTTTCAATGTTACCTTTATATAATTGGATGCAAATTAAAAAAAGGTGTAAAATATTTTGTTTTATTTCTATGAATATATTGAAAGTTTTAAATAGTGGAATATCAGCTGAAGACCTTTTATTTGTGTTAAATTTTAATTTCAATGAAATATTTTATTTTATAAACTCAAATAAATTGATGTGTTCCTTTATGGGTGATGATACAAATAAGATTGTGAGGACAATTAGTGAAAATTATCAACCTTCTCAGGAAAATTTAAGAAATTCAAACACAAATAATGATGTAAAAATAGAAATGGAAATAGATACAAAGGAGTCTGACTCTAGTGATAATGACAGTTCAAATAATATAGAAGATAATTTAATGAATAATATAGAGAATATTCATTTTACTGATTTTAATGTAGAATTAAATTTAGAAACTAAATATCAATATCTACAATCCAAATTTAATAATAAAGGAATAGTTCATAATTTACCATATTTAGATTGGTTTATTAATTTATTGGTTAAAACAGATGGAAATAAAATTAATATAGATAATTTAATAGAAACTAATTTAAATCATATATTAAAATTAGAAAGAGAGACAAAATTAAATAACTTTGCTTTTTTCAGAGATAAACCTTTTCTTATTAACAAAATAGATAAAAGTCCTATAGCTTACCCTAATATTATCCCTGTATTTAAAGGATTATCAATTTATGGGGAAGAAGATAAAATAGAAGACAACAAATAAAACCTATAATATTTAAACTTTCTTTAAATATCGTTCACTAATATAAAGAAAATAATAATTATACACACAAAGAATAGGGAATAGTTAAATATAGACACTATTGAGAGAGGTTAGATTTATATTTACAATATAAATATTGTGGAAAGAATTTTATTTAGGTTTGAGTAAATATTATATTTATAAAAAAAAAGATGTTTTTCATGGTAATATGGATATTAGTCCTTAATTAATATGGATGAATTTATGTTATTTGTTCTAGAAATAATTAACCTTATTTAAATTTATATTACTGTCTTTAGAGATAAAAGTGTGGTATTAATATGATTATAGTCAAATTTGGATTATAATATTTGGAGCCTAATTCTCAGTACCATTCTTGAAAAAATAAGAAATAAATTAATAAACTAAAAATAATAATTTTACTAATTAGCTTTAAATAATACTACTCATTTTTATTAAAAACAAAAAAATCTTTTATTCAAGAGGAGAGATAAGAGATTAGGACATAAATTAGGAATAGTTAATAAATTACTACACCTAATTTACCTACTCATAAATTAAATTTACCCACACAAACAAATTAACAATCCTATAATAAGAATATTTATATTTTTAGGTTGTATTAGTTTATATTTATTCTTAGGTAATAGTTATTTGAATTCTCCTTTATATTAATTATAGCTTTTATAATTGGATTGAGTTTATTATTTTATAACTTTATTAAAAAAAACCTTTTACAATATTAAACTGATTAAATATCTACTTACTAGTAAAGAATTAGAAATTAGAAAAGTCACCTTTTGTAACCATTTTGTTTTTTCAACTTAGCTGCTATATTATCTCTTAATTGTTTGGTGAAGCTGCTCAATCTATAGGATTAACTTTAGGATGAATGATTAAGTTGATAATTAAATTAGTGGAAGAGCAGCAATCTTTTATCCAAATTAGGTGTAATATGAAATAATCTATATTTGTAAACCATATTTGTCTTGAGAATTCATGTAATCTCAGAAATTCTTGCCTCAGCTGACATGTAACCATTATTAACTTATAGTTAAATAATTTTAGTTGTTTCCCATAATTCGGAGAGATTTAATTATAAAAGTTTACAAGGATTTGAGGGTCACCTTTTCAGACTGAAGATATCAGAGACAATTGTGTCATTTTTCAATGAGTCCAGATATGAAGATATAATTAGCAGAACAAAAATTAATATTATTATTTAACCCTACCAATAAAAGTTATTTAACATTTAGTTTAGATAATTATTTTTAACCTTTTACCCTATATATTCAATTTATGTGACTAATTTAGAGAAATTCCTAAATCATTTGTTTTAATTACAATTAAACCCCTATATACCTTTTAATGCCCTTTGTGTATTTAATTTAATCCATTAGATCAAGTTCCTTTCTAATTGAAGAAGAGAGAGTCATTTTACCTGCCATTTTTTGACACTCTTGATTATTGATTTTGTTTGTCCAATATAAAATCTCAAATGACAGTAACATTAAAAGTAAATAAAAAGGATAATACTCCTTGAACATTTGTTTTCCTTTAGTTTAGTTTGTTGTTATTTAAATTTAATATAAATTTTATTAAACTGAAACTACAAATAATCTCCACTCAATCTTAGTAATTAAGGTTAAATAAATAATTGAAAAAGTAATAATTATATATCTCTTCTTTACAACCAATAAAGTAAATAGACAAATATACATAAAACAATATATGATAACAAAATTAAAAAAATATATAAACTCTTTTTTAAACAAAAGATTTGAAACCCTTTTACCTTCTGTTTCTTGGATACACAAGAAATGAATCTTAATTACACAAATACCTGGTCTTACATTCTTTAGTTCTTTTTATCACTTAGTCTTAGCACTTAATGTCATATTTGGTTTAGGAATTCTCTTTAGCTATAGTGAAATAATACCTTCAACAAGTATAGATACTCTTGTTCAATTATATCTTAAAAATATTATTGAGATTAAAGATATTACAATAAATCATCTAATAAATTTCTTAAGAACCCTTATGACTGATGATACTAATATAATATCACAAATCACAGAAGAAACTTCTACTATCCTTTCTGATAATATTTCAAGTGAATCTATGACAACTGAACCTTCTGATATTAATAATTCTAAGAAATATTTTTACCATTCACCTTATTTTTATATTCCTGTTATCCTTTCTGGTATCATTATTTCCTATGTATACTCAGACTCTATTGTATCTGTAATATCTCAGTGTTTTGATTATTTTAGGGATTTAGGTGGTAGTGGCGGTGGTTCTAATAACCCTCGTTGGACTCCACCCACATACCCTTTATATGATCCTGTCCCAGAAATTGAGTTAGAATATTATTCCCTTAATTCAACTAATAATCCCCAAACTATTCATTCTCAAATGGATCCAACCTCAAACAATGATTAGTTAACTACTATAATAACAAGGGATATAATACCTAATATATAAATTTCTTATTACTAGGATGAATAAATAATAATAATCAACCCCTATTAAATTATAAGCACCTTTTGCTTAATAATATTTTAATCTTAATATAAATAAATATAAGCTCCATTAGCTTAATAATAATTATTGTTTAAATAAATAAGATAAAATAAAAATTAGGATAAAGGCACTAGTCATAATAATAATAGCTTTCTAATTATATCATCAGAGGAATCCTTTTATTTGAAATATCATTTAATATTAGGGTACTATATACTCAATGAATATATAACCTTTTGCAAAAAGATAACCTCTTAATAATTTAAATATGTCACCATAATTTGAGGATTTATATAATTTAGTATCTTAACAAAGATAAATAGAGAACCTTTTATATTATGGATTTAATACCATATTTGTAAATATATATCTAATTTGAAGAAAAGGAATATTTAATTTATAAAATTGACAAATAAAATTGAGTGGTGATATTTGTAGGAGTGCCTGATAAATTAGAGAATTTATATAATAAAAAATTTTACTTTAAATGAATATATAAAAATAAGAAAAGAATTCTCTGCACTTAAATCAATATTAAAAAACAAAAAAATAAAGTAAAAATTTAGTACTAGAGTCATTATTGAAAAAAATATAATATAAAAAAACTATTAAATGACTTCCTATCCTTCCTTTAGTCACAAAATAATCTATTTTTAGTTCTTAGGTTATATTGAAGATATTATTAGATAATCAAACAATTAATCTGTGTCTGCTCTAATGGAAGAGGACTGCTTAATGTCTCTAATTAAAATGTAGTTATTTATAATCCAATTAGAATGAATTTTTTTGGCTTATTAAAAACAAAAAAAGAGGAAATTTTAAATATTAAGAAATAGAATAAAATTTAAAGAGAAAAAACCCAAATTTTATAAATAACTAGGATGTCAATTAATTCTTACAATTTCAATCCATTCTCTCTCATTATAATGGGTCACGACTTACAACTATAAAGAATTGTAAATTAAAAATAGATTTGAACAAAGTTATAAATTTTAGAAAATAATTTGATTTTGTTTATCCAATATAAAATCTCAAATGACAGTCATATTAAAAGTAAATAAAAAGGATAATACTCCTTGAACATTTGTTTTCCTTTATTTTACTGTAGTTTAAGATTAATAAATCTTATAATATTAAATAACAAAAACAAACAAAACAAAAACTACAAATAATCTCCACTCAATCTTAGTAATTAAGGTTAAATAAATAATTGAAAAAGTAATAATTATATATCTCTTCTTTACAACTAATAAAGTAAATAGACAAATATACATAAAACAATCCATGATAACATTATTATTACTTATACCTCTCTTAGGTTCATTACTTTTGATACCTCTCTCAGATAAAACAATAAAAGGACAAACACAAATGAAGAAAATTGCACTAACGACTTCTCTAATTAATTTTTTTATTTCTTTAAATTTATGGTATCAATTTGATTCTAATACCACTCAATTTCAATTTGTATCTGAATTTAATCAATTAAATTTTTGTCATTTAAATTTTGGTATAGATGGTATCTCCATTTATTTTGTGTTATTAACCACTTTTGTGACACCAATTGCTTTATTATCTAATTATTATAATATTAATAAAAATCTTAAATATTTTTTAATATCCTTTTTATTATTAGAAACTTTACAAATTTGTGCATTTGTCTCACTAGATTTGTTACTTTTCTATATCTTTTTTGAAAGTGTATTACCAATATTATTTATTATAATAGTGATATTTGGTCATGGAACAGATAGATTTAGATCTGCATTTTTATTATTTTTATATACTTTAGCAGGAAGTTTACCTATGTTACTTTCTATTTTAATCATTTTAAGTTATATAGGATCCACTGATTTTCAATTAATTTCTTTAAGTGAAATAAGTTTAGATTCTCAAAAAATATTATGGTTAGGATTTTTTATAGCTTTTGCAGTAAAAACACCACTTTATCCATTTATAATATGGTTACCCAAAGCTCATAGTGATTCACCTTTAGCTGGTTCCATAATATTGGCTGCTACTATTTTAAAATTAGCCACATATGGTTATATTAGAGTTTTAATAAATTTTTTACCTGATGCTACTAATTATTTTAGTCCTTTAATACAAACTATAGCAATTATTACTATTATTTATGCTTCATTCTCAACTATTATTCAACAAGATACCAAAAGATTAATTGCTTATAGTAGTGTTGCTCATATGGGTGTAGTAGTATTAGGTTTATTTTCTAATACTATACAAGGAATTGAAGGAGCTATATTATTAGCTTTAGCTCATGGATTTGTTAGTCCAGCTCTATTTACTTGTGTGGGAGGTATTATTTATGATAGAACAGGTAAAAGAATTATTCATTATATTAGAGGATTGGCAAATTATATGCCAGTATTTACTATCTTATTCTTTGTGTTCACTTTATGTAATACAGGTATTCCTTTAAGTCTGAATTTTTTAGGGGAACAATTATCTTTAATTGGTATCTGGCAACAAAATCCAATTATAGCTTCTTTGGGAGCTAGTGGAATTGTATTATCTGCTTGTTATTCTTTATTTTTATATAATAGATTATCATATGGTTCTTATTCTCCACATCTTCCCGTTCTAAAAGATATAAATAGAAGAGAATATTATCTTTTATTTAGTTTATTGTTACCCACAATTATCTTTGGAATCTTACCTAATGTCTTATTAATTCCTCTACATACTTCAACAACCGCTTTACTTTATACAATTTAAGGTTTAATTTAAGTTATAAAGATAAATAAGATAATAATAATAAAATCTCTAATACATAGTTAATGGTCTAATCTTACCATTAAATTATCTTTATCCTAACTGTTTATACAATTATCTTTCCCTCTACTTTCTATATAAATATATAATTTGTATCAGTCCTTTGACCCTATTTGATAGCTATTTCTCCTATTAGTTATCCAAAGATAAATATTCTCTTCAATTTAATCATTAACATTGATAAATTTATCAATCTAATATGATTAACTAACAATAATATACTAATTTTTCTGTTAATAAGGTAAAACAAAATACTATTGTTATATAATTTAAATATCTAATTTAGATTATAACTATAAAAATATAAATACCTCAAATCTTTCTGTTTAATTATAATTAAAAATATTGTCTACTATCTAAAATTCAATTTTCAAATCTACAATCAATAGAATGACTAGATGAATTAGATTGACTTATGTCAGATTCAACCACTTATTTATTTATATTGGTCCATTTTATAGGGTATTTACTGTTAATTTATTTTAAGGTTGTAAAAAATAAGATTATTCCTTAATCTATTTATCTGCATATCTCTATTAAAGGTATTATCTAGTTATATTCCTATATATGAGACTGATAGAATAATTATATTCTCTTCTTTGTTAACCAATTTAGGGTTGATTTTATTTTATAATTAAATTATTCTTTTTGTTTTTGTGGTATTAGAATGCTAAGTCATCCTGCCTTATTTTATTTAGTTAAATAATTTTAAGGTCAATTTTTCTAGGTTAAACCTGCAGCCTTTTGTTTTAATTAAATTATATTTTATGTCATGGGCACTATTTCTCCTAATTTAAATTATTCCTATTACTCCTTAGGATATAAAATTTATAATTGTCCAACTCTACCTTAATTCTTGTATAAATCTGATAGTTGATATCATTCCTTTTTTCACTCAAAATTTTAGAATAGTTTTTCAAACCAATAATCTCTTGGGTTTCAATTGGAACATATAAGGTTAAAAGATTATTAAATATAATAAATTAAGATTTAAATTGTAGCAGTGATCCATTTTGATATTCTACCTTTAAACAGAATAGGGGAAAGTAAATAACAATCATGATTAAGGGTAATTGTGAATATTTTAATATTGGAAAGATGAATAGTCATAAAATAATTTAATCTCAGTATTCTTTCATACTGCAGAAGGATAGTTAATTTTAAGATTAACTTTGTTTAAAGCCTTTTTAATCAATTATATGTAATATTGACTAATAACCTCTTGATTGTACACCCATTACTATTAAGGTTGGTCTTTTATATTTATTTGTTGTTGTTTTTTAATTCATCATTATTCTTACCCTATTATAACTATAACTTTTTCACCTTAATATATTATGGGTAATGATATCCTCTTAGAAATAAACTCAATAAACTAAAAAATAGAGTGTAACAAAAATATGCTCAATTTCTATAGTATTAAATATAATAAATATTCTAATTAGTTATTTAAATTTGATATTCTAATTCTCTTTTTAAATTAGTTAAATTTTATATATAAGCTATTTTAATAATTTATCTTTCCTCCACTTCTTCTTGTCATTGATTAACTAATTGTTTAGTTTCTACTCTGTCACCTATAAGAGCTAATAGTCATATATCTCTAAGACAAGTTCTTAAATTAAACTGAATAATTATATTAGATGAGTAGACTCCTTTTTATTCTCTTTTTAATACCATTTAGGAATAAATAATAATAAGTAAGAAATAAGTAGGAAATAAAGATAGAAAAATAAGTTATTAAGTCTAATCTGTTATGAATATAATTTATATTAGAAGCTTATATATAATAATTTAATTATAAAGTAAAAGGGAAATCCATAACAAATCTAAATCTCTGCTATATAAACAGTATAATATGCAGGCTATAAAAATTTTAATTAACAATAATAATTTAACAATGACAACTCTTTTTATAAATATATTAGCTTTTGGTGCATTAATCTCAAGTATTTTTTCTATCACTTCTAAAAATCCTGTCATATCAGTGATTTTTTTAATCTCAACCTTTGTTCAAGCAGCCTTATATTTAATACTACTTGGAATAACTTTTGTAGGAATATCTTATATAGTCATATATGTAGGAGCCATTGCTGTACTATTTTTATTTGTAATTATGATGATAAATATTAAATTAACAGATATTTTAGAAACAGGTAATCAATATACTAAAAATTTACCTTTAGCTATTTCTATTGGTTCTTTATTTATATTTATTTTCTTTACTATTATTCCTTTCAATTTTAATAATATTCCAGCTTTAGCTATTTTATTAGATAAAATGACATATTTAAACAGTATTTTCTCAGAATCTAAATTTGTATCTATTAATTTGATTAATTCTATTGTAAATAATTCTTTTTTCTCATCTGTCTCTGATGTTATAATGACTGAATTTCAACAAATAGAAGTATTAGGACATGGTTTATACACTTATGATGCTGTATTATTAATTACATTAAGTGTTATTTTATTATTAGCTATGTTTGCTACTATAATTATTTCTAAAACTAATAAAACTAATAATTTAGATTAATAATATTTATTTAATTTTCTAAACTAATAAAACTAATAATTTAGATTAATAATATTTATTTAATTTTGGGAGATCCTTTGGGATAATTGTATAATTTAGTTATATGATTAGGATTATTTACAAATTAATAACTAGTTAACTCTTTAATAATTGAGTATTTAACCCACTAATACTAACTTAACAATTAATAATAGATTAAATACAAATAAATTCTTATATCTAATTTATTAGAGTCAAATATCTATAGTAAAGGTCACAATTAATAAGATAAAATTTTAATTAACAATAATAATTTAAATAGCCTCTATTTATGATAAAATATGGTACTAAATATAAAATATTTGTTAGATTTAGCTCTTGTAAATCTTTTAAGTATTATAGGGTTATTTGAGATTTAATATTAAAGAATTTTTATGATAAATATTTATCTGAAACAAATGAAAATAAAAAATTGATAATAATTTAATAAAAGATACCCACCCCACACACAAATATTTCTATTGTAAGATTAAAACAAAAAAAGAAGATATCATAATATTGGTAGTTCAGTAAATATTAAAGTGGATAATTCTTAAATTAAAATACAACTAAACAAATGGGTCTTGAGCAACCAATAATTCCTAGTATACTTAGTTGTTATAAAATATTGACAAAATATTATTAATAATATGGTAGATAAACAATAATTAATAGTAATTAATTGGATTAACAAAGTTTAAAAAGAAAATTTAATTCTAGAAAATGAGTAGACCCTAATTAATTTATATTTTTAGATTATTTGTCTGTTATTAATATTAGAGATATTTATCAATTATTAGTAAAGCCCAAATATACAAATAATTACACACAAAAAAATATCCTATAATTATTATTTTATTATTAAAAATTTATGATAAATTGAGTTTATTATTAGTTGGTATCTTTTTAAACTACAGCCAAAATAGGAACAGTTAAACGGATAAAGCATATAAAATTATAATCTTAGCTCCTCCTACTATATTTTTAGCCTAAATTATTGGAAGTAATTTTGTTAGGTTAACAAAGAAAATTGTAATATTAGGTTAACTCTAAAGATAAGACTAATCATTCTAAGTATAGTATTAATGACAAAATTAGGTTTAAGATTGAGAAATTAATGATATTATATAAGAAAATAAAAATTATTAAAATTTATTACTAATAAAAACTTTAGATTTGATTTCATTTTTACAATTTATGATTAATATCTTATATATTAAAACCCAGAAAAAGCTGAACCAGTGATGAAATTTTGTTTTGGTTGTTTTTGTTTTTGTTGTTTCTCTTATTTAAAAGGCTATAGTAGGATTAGCTTGTGTCATAAATATTTTGGGCTTTATATTTTCAATTTAATTGTTAAGAGATTTAATATAGCTGAGAGATTTTATAGTTTAAAGTGAAAGAAAGGTTAAGACATTGGAGTAAACAAAATTAGATGTAAACTAAGATTAAAACACACAAATTAAAAGTTAGTCACAATCTGGAGAATAATTTACCTTTTTTTAGTACTTAGCCTCAATTCTTTCTTTGTCATTGATAGGTAATATAAAATAGATAAATATTTTCTAATAAAATCCTTCTTCTCTAATATTATAAGAACCCTGAAACCACACAGAGATGAACAGCATAAATATTATATTATTATTATTCTTATTAAAATTACAAATAAATTTATAAATTAATCAAATTATTTTAAATCTATTAGAAGTTATAGTTGTACTCCTATAAATTTTAACTATTATTATTTATTATCAATTCATTTAGCTCATTTTGGTTATAATTTTGATTTATATCTTAAATATTATTTAAAATAAATCATAATATCTAATAAATATATTCTAATTTTAAATAGAGGTTTAATTAATTTATCACCCTCAACACTAAATAGTTCTAGATAATATAAATTGAAGAATAGTAGAGATTATTTTTATCTTATCTTAATCTTCTATAGCGTTTAAAAGATTATTATTAGTATCTTGATATTTAATTTTATTAGCTTTAATTTTATTAACTAAATCTTTGTCTAGTTTTATAGTTCTTTTTACAAGTTCACTACTATCTTACTTAGCTCCTAATTGAGCTAATTTGTATAAACTCTTAATTGATTCCTGAATTTCTGCTTTTATTTTACATATTTACTCCTATCTGAGATCTTATTTAGTTTATTTAATTCAGTTAATTACTAATTAGATATTACATCTAATATTTGTTATTAAATTTAAGGTTCAAATATTTATCTTTACCTGTGGGATCAATTTATTCAATTAAAACTCCTGTTCCAACTCCACCTAAAGATTCTTGTAAGACAATAAAAGTGAATCTCCATCAATTAGCCATAGTATAAATTCCATTAATTTATTTAGAGTTTCATTTATTATTTCATTTCCAAATTATCTTTATGAGAGATTAAAAGTATTTAAACCATAAATCAAATTTAATAAAGCTTATAATTGTCCTTTGAAATAATTGTAATAACGCAATAAAATTTAAAAACATTTTTATTTCAAATATCAAATTAACAATATAGTTTTGATAAAACAATGACTGCTGTAATTCCTCCTATAACTTGTAGTATTCTTAGAATAGCTAGTAGTTATTAATTGGTTATACAAAGAACCTCAGAGTTATTCTTGATATCCTTTCTTCAATCCTTTAAATAATTCTGTCTCTTTAAATTTATTATATTATATTTAATATTGATTTTGTTTTGGTTGTTTTTGTCTTTTAGTTCAGTTAATAAATGTGTGATAATTTGTTTTTTCTTCATTATAATTAGATCTTTTGTTTAACTAGTATTAAGAAGGGATTAATATGATTATTTTATTAAAAACATTAACACAAATAGGAATATAAAAAATTAAAAGATATAACCTAAATTTTATCTTAAAACCTTTATACGAGTAATCAGTATTGAACTGATGATGTCTACTTGGAAGGTAGAAGTTATACCACTTAACTATACTCGTTTATTATTTTTTTAATATTTTATGACTCTTTTAATTTAGATTATTTTAATAATATTTCAATATGAAGGAGAGCATTTTGTCATATTTTTCTTTCTAAATATTATTGATTTCTCAACATTCTCTTTCATATTTAGTCTTTTCTAAACTAAGAGTAGTATCTAATTAATATTCTCAAAAAGGAGTCTCTCCTATAGTGTCTCATCTCTCATTAAAGATCTGAGGAAAGGAAATATATATACATTCCAGTGACTAGATACTCCTTTATATGCAAATAAATTATTTCAAAGATACATGAGTCATGGTAATTAAATTATAGTCAGTTATTATATTAATAGTGAATATTTGTCCTTAATTATTGACTAATAAAGGTTTAGAGACTAATAGTGCAGTTTAATTTAGGAAGGTTGTATAAATTGGAATAAATAAAAAGATTAAATATATAGTTGAGATTTAAGCTTAGATTTTAAATAATGAGGTTAATTATTAATGGAAAAAAATTAAAAGTTAGAAAAATAAAGTCCGTAAAATGCTCATCTAAAAAAGGAAATTATAAATAATAATATAAATGTATCTAAATTAAATGTTTGTAAATTTTATTATAAGTAAAAGAGAATAAGATATGATTTTTATTTCAATACTAACTTTAATAGTGGCTAAGGCCCTACCCTCACTTAATAATAAATTATCATCTATTTATTTTACAAGAATATCAGCTATAATATTCATATATGCAGGAGTTTTATCTTTTAATTCTCTTTATATTCAGTCAATTGGATCAGGTATAGGTATATATAGTGGATTATTTCACATTACACAAGTTTCTCACTTAATAGAAATATTTTTCTTAGTTATAGGTTCCTTAATATTAATAGGTTGGCCTCTAATACAAAAAGAAGAATCAAAAAATATTATAAATTATTCCACAGATTATTCCTTAATTGTCTTATTTAGTACCTTAGGGTCTTCACTATTAATATCTAGTTCAGATTTAGTCTCCATGTATTTAAGTATAGAATTACAATCCTTCGGTTTATATGTATTATCCACATTATATAGAGATTCTGAATCCTCTACTTCAGCAGGTTTAAAATATTTTTTATTAGGTGGATTCTCTTCTTGTTTAATCTTATTAGGAGCAGGAATAATATATTCTTATACCGGATTAACAAAATTTGAATCAATATATAGTTTAATCTCTGTATCTGAAATAACTTATATTATACAAGGATTAAGTTTAGGATTAATAATAATAATAGTAGGATTCTTATTCAAAATAGCTGCTGCTCCACTACATAATTGGTCTCCAGATGTATATGATGACACTCCTACAATTGTTACTATTTGGTTAACGATTTTACCTAAAATTTCTATTTTAATTTTATTATTAGAATTACATACCCAAATAGGACTTATAGGTGGTTTATCTTCTTTAACAATAAATATAAATGGATATGCAGAAATGTTAGATAGCTTAAGTAGCTTAACATCCTCTAGTTCAGGGAAAGAAATAATAACAAATATATCAGTAGTGAGTCCTTTAAATATATTAAGTGGAGAAAATAATATATATATATTAAAAAATGTATTATTAATAAGTTCTTTATTATCTTTAATCATAGGAACAGTTGTTGGATTAGCTCAAACAAGAATAAAAAGATTATTAGCTTATAGTACAATATCTCATATTGGATTTATTTTATTAGCTTTAGCTATTAATACTGAACAATCCATTGATTCACTAATATTTTATATCATTCAATATTCAATAACTAATTTGAATATATTTTTAATAATAATTGCTTTAAGTTATATAATTAATCATTCAATTAATAATAAAACAGATTTAGAAATTCACATTAAAAATCTTCAAACAAATCCAAATAGGATTAAGGATATAAAATATATCTCTGAACTTAAAGGTCAATTTTTCTTAAATCCTTTATTAAGTTTAAGTTTATCAATTTGTTTATTTTCTATGGCAGGAATTCCTCCACTAATAGGATTTTTTTCTAAACAATTTGTTTTATATTCCGCAATACAAAGTGGATATAATTTTATCTCCATAGTGGCTATAATAGTAAGTGTCATAAGTGCTTCATATTATTTAAAAATTATAAGAGTTCTTCATACTGAAACCTTAGATTCAAAGGAGGTTGTAGAAGATTCAAAGAATAGTTTATTTTTAGAGAATAGTTATGAGGATTCATTTAATCATTCAGAGAATACTGGTACATTTTTAACAAATTTCCATAGTTTTTTAATTTCTAGTTTAACCTTATCAATATTATTATTTATTTTAAAACCTTCTTTAATCTTAAATAGTACACAATTACTATCTTTATCTTTATTTAATTTTTAAATGAATAATTTATTTTTTCTTTTTATTTTTGTTCCTTTATTAGCTTTTATTTTATTAGCTTTAAATGTATTATTAGCTCCACATAAACCTGATGAATCTAAAGTATCAGCTTATGAATGTGGGTTTAGTCCTGTATATGGACAAACAAGATCTACATTCCAAATTCATTTCTATATTGTAGCTATGTTGTTTTTAATTTTTGATCTTGAAATTTTATTATTATTCCCTATCGCCGTTACTCTGTACCAAGTTTCTATTTTTGGTTTCTCTATTGCAATTATCTTCTTCATTGTTTTAACAATAGGTTTTGTATTAGAATTAGGTTCTGGGGCTATAGCTTTAACTAATTTTGATCCTATTAATAAAAATAAGAATAATTAAACCCCCCTATCTACCTACTCTGCTTTGTTTCATTGAATATAACCCTATCTACCTACTCTGCTTTGTTTCATTGAATATAACCCTGTTGAGGCTGATATATTTTATCCACACACTCTTAGGAAGAGATATTTTATATATTATTAGAAGTTAGTTAGTCATCTTCTAACTTCTAACTAAAAAAGATATAAATATAATTTAATCTGGAAATTGAGTAACAAATAAATATAATTATGAATTTAAATGATGGAGAGATAAAAAGATATTATATACCTAAAATAAAGTTTATCCTAAGATATTGATATTATCTAGTTCTAAAAAAGTAATTGAGATTAAATTAAGATCAGAAATTATTTGATTTTAACAACATTGACTTGTAAGATAAAATAGGGTGGTAAACCCTATTTAAGATAAAAAGACTAAAAGGTAAATATACAAACTATTGAGAAAGATACAAATAGAAATTTGATAATCAACATTAATTAAATTAAATTAAAATTAAAATTAAAAACAAAAAATAATATGCAGAAGTCAGTCAGTCACAAAGATGATATAATTATTAAATTTATCCAAATGAATATACAAAAGAAAAGTCATCAACCACAAAGAATATGCTAGTTTTTTATATAAACTTAATATCCTTTTTTAATATAATTTGTTTTTCCATCAGTTCTTTGATATTTGTATCTTTCTATTTTTGTTTTATTTCTCTGTCTAAAAGAGATTTTTATTTGACAACATAAATATAATACAACTTAAAGAGATAAGAGTCCACAACTATCAAACTTCACTCTTAAATTATATATCCCTATAGGGGAATTGAGGGCCATAAAAGGGTTTTATTCGGCTTTTCAAAGGGTCAATTTGTAACATCCAGCACAAAACAAAAAAACAACAACAACAAATACAACAACACAAAAGCAACAAAATAACAAAAGTAGCTAAATTTAGCTGGTATAAATATTAAGATATAACCTATAAAAACGGTAAAATTTAAAAAGTGTATTCTCCATAAATACGCCTTAATCCACAATCTATTCTGTTTCGGTATTGTATTACCATTTAATTACCCTATTTCAACTCTTGATGTGTTAAAACTGTGGTATGATTCAGCTGTAGATTCGCTTATATCTTTTAAGGATGTGACTTTTAGGCGTGTGATTTCAACTTTAGAATCTAATATTAGTGATCTCACTTTAGAATCTAAACCAAGTCCTAAGGTTGTTAATCCTGATATTGATGAACTATATCAAATATCTAGAGCTGATTACAAAGAATATGCTGAATTAGAAAATAATATCTCAAATAGTTCAGCTTGGTACCAATCACCTTATTTTTACTACACTGTTATATTTGTTGCAGTATCAGGGTTAATTGTTATGGGTTATTCAATGGATTGGTACGACATTGGTAACATTCACTTATCTTATATTCCTAAACCTGATTCACCCAAGTCTCCAAATTCTGATTTACCTTTAGATGATTATTCTAATTATTTTAAATCTCCTAATTCTATTGAATCACCTAAATCATTAATAGATATTAGTCCTGATTTAACACCTAGAGTTAATCAACTTTCACTCTCACCTAAATATATTAATCCATTTGAATAATTAAACATCCTTTTAATAAATAGATATTCCTTACTTCAAAACAAAACCCTCTAAAATAATATATCAAAGATTTTGAGTATATTAAAGTAAGGTAAGTTAATTAATATTAATAGTCATAAACAAAATATTTAATTATTTTGGGTGGGAGTTTAATACGATAATCAGTGGTGGAGGTTATATATTTAACAATGGGATGGGGACTATTATATTTACACCAAAAATTAAGTCATCAGAGTAAACATTTGTATGTTTTTTTCAGTTATTATCTTCATTGGATAATAACTTCTCGATGTCATTAAACAAATAGCTAAAACGACATTAAACAAAATATATATTATGAAAAACAAATCTATTTTTCAACAAGTGAAGACAGGAATAATTAAGGGTTGGAATACTCCGACACTCCCTGACCGTATCCTTGAATTACAAAATCAACCATTAATGAGGATCTTTAGATTTCTTGGTGGTGTTAGTTATCTAATCTTATTGGGTAAATCATTTATTCCTTCAACTTTCATTATAAAAATTATTGCCTTTATAATTGCAGCATTCTTTCTGTTATATCATTTTTATATTACATATCATAGAATCAAACATGTGAGATATCTATTCAAAAGCGGAAAACTTGACATAAGAAATTCGCCTCTTCAAAGACTATCTACTTTGATAGGTAAAGCACTTGTTTGTGTTAAATCAGGATGTGATACAGCACAACCTGTGGGATTAACTTTAGGTTTAATGTTAGGAGCTGATGAAGTTTTAAAAGCTTCTAATAGAGACCCCTTATTCACTCCTTTTCTAGGATCTTTATTAAATAGTGTACTCCCTGAGAACACTAAAAAAACTAATTTCAAAATTTTGGTTGGTAAATCTGTAGATGAAATAGAAAATGAATCTGCAGAGATCAAGGATGTTAAAAAGGCATTATCTAGATTAACAGAGAGGGTTAAAACTGGGGGTTTATCTAAAGCGGATTATAATGAATTGAGTAAATCTTTTAACGAAGTTCTGACTAATAGTTCAGAACGACAAAAAGAGCTTGCCAATGAAATCGCTAAAATCTTAGATGACACAAACAACAAATAATTAAATAACATTCCCTAAAACAGTTGAAATCTTATTGGTTTATAACCAATGCTCTGATGATTAACCTTTATTCAATCCCACCTATTATATTAGGTATTAACGGACTAAGAGGGTTTTGTATTTCAACTTAACTATTCTTTATTTAACCCCTTAAACAACATTTTGCGCAGTTTTGTTTCGGTTGTTTGGTTGTTTTAAGATTTAATAATATAACCCAATTTAGACTTTATAACCTAAATTTATATATATTTGGTACTTTGCTGTTTTGTTTATGAACACCTTTTTAGTTAGAGATACCCAATTTAAAAGACGTCTTTTTTTTTGAATATATATTTTCAATTTTCTCTTTTAAGTTTTATAAAATTCATAAATATGGATGGGAATGTTAATTAATGAGTTATTTTTTAGGTTTTGTAAATAAATCTTTATACTCATCTAAATTATCATCTTCAGGATAAATATAATAATTATATTTATTAATTAAAGCTGTTGTCTCACTAGAATTTAATTCAATATGTTGGTTATTATTACTATTTAAATTATTTAAAGAGGAGTAAATATAATAAATTAAAGAGTATTATTTTATTCAGTTATAATTAAATAGTACTATGAAATTAGATATCTATTTATTTAGAATAATTCTTTTTTGTTTATTTTAATTATATTTTTATTTTTGTTTAAGAGGTAGAGGATTTGAACCTCTGTCTGTAAAGTGTAAATTTACTGCTAAAACCACTCAGCTAACCTCTTTCCAATAATTTTATTTTAGTTTAATTAAATTATAAAAACAAATTATTAATTATTAAAATAAATAAATGATAAACAAATTCCAGAAAAATTAGTGATATAAGAATTAAATAGGCCATAGAAAAATATTATAATTTCAAATTTAGAATTATTTGATTATCTTTGAAAAATTTCTAAATATAAATATATTACTTCTATATTATTTCTTTCTATTTAACTTATCTAAATAATATAATTATTTCACTTGGTAAATATGAGAATGAAAGAAATATAAAATAGCTCTCTTCTTTAGATCAAAGAGAATTATATAGACTCAATTGAATATTTTATCTAAAAAATATTAATAAATATAAATAAATTATTCTATCCTTTGTTTTATCTCCTAATTAGTAAAAAATCGTTAGTGTCCTAAAACTATGAGATAGTATCAAATGGTTCTATAGATTATTTCATCTTCTTTAATTTTTATATTTATATTTCTAGTTTGTTTCTTTGTAACTGTTTAAAAATGGGGGGGTTAAATATGCTTAATTTATTTTCCAGCAGCACTTTCCAGTACAGCTACCTTGCTATGACTTTTGAGATGTTACTTAAATGAGTTAACTGATACTAATTAGCTTAACAAAGGTGTTTTTTTTATATAAAAGACTAATTACAATATAGATATATTATAATATTAGCATACAAACTACTCTTAAATTAAGTATAATTAAATATTTAATTTAATTTTATAATATAATTATATTTCATATTTGATATTATTAAGTTTTCCTTTGTTAAAGTGATAACCTTGTGGCAGTTTCCCCCAAGTTAAGCTTCTTCCCAGCGACAGACAGTTAGTTCATCCCGAATGCTTTCTTCACCGTTGCGCTACTGATCAACGATTACTCGAAATTCCTTCTTCATGCCGCCGAATTACAGGCGACAATCCGTCCAAATATTTAATATTTTAACTTTCTTTCATGATTAGCTATTCCTTCTGACCTGTAATTACATAACTAAATTACTAAATTACAATATTATATAGGTCTGGTTTTGCTTCACTTTGTAAAAGTTCTTGTGGCACGTCTATAGCCCAGTTCATGAGGGCCATAACGGCTTGTCTTAGCCCCAAATGAAAATATTTAAAATTCATTAATTGTTAAGTATAAATTAACAACAGGGATTTCGTCCGTTAGTGGAGTTAACCTCACTTCTCACGGCACGGACTGACGACAGCCATGCAACACCTGTAAACGAATTTTTAAAATGATTAAAAATTACTCAATCTGTTTTCTTATTAAAAAGAACTTAGAAATTTCTAAGAACAAAATTGGATATGCAAGAACTGGTAAGGTTTTACGCGTATTCTCGTATTAAATAACATGCTTCACTTCGTTTGCTTCGAGACCGACTAATTTTTTTGGTTTCAGTTTTGCAACCGTACTCGCAAGGCGGAATGGTTATCGTGTTAACATCGTTACCAGTTTTTATTAAAACTAACAAACCACCATTCATCGTTGACAGTGAGAGGTATCTGGGTATCTAATCCTATTTCCTATTCTCACCTTCGTTTCTCAGCGTCAATCAATAGTAGATAAAAAGCTTTCACCTTTAGTATTCCCCTTAGTATCTACGGATATAAGCCCTACTCTAAGTATTATTTGGTTTATCCTCAATTTGATCCTAGCTTTTATTCATTTATTTCTTTACTGATACACGGATATTTTTTATTTATTTTATTTTATTTATTTTATTTATTTATATCATTTATTTTGTGGATAAATTTTATATATTACATTTTATTGATATGACTGTTTTATTTGTTTTAATTTATAATTTAGTCTTTTTTAATTCAATTTGTATGTAATAGTACGGTCACAGAGCTATTACAAAGATTTAAACTTTAAAAGCAGCCTACACACCCTTTACGCCTGATTAAGATGACTAACGTTTGCGTCTCTGGTCTTACCGAGTCTTCTGGCACCAGTTTTGGACAACACTAATAATAAGGTAACATCATTTTTTTCCCTTATGTTATCACAATCACCATCAATTAATGACTCATGTGATTTCAGTTAGCTAGTTCACTCTTGCGAGCATTGACTAATATTCTTGACTGCTGGTAGTATAAACTACTTGGGGCTTTCCATTCCCAATGTGGCCATCTGTTCTATCAAACATGGCTTTTGATCGTAGGCTTGGTAGGCTTTTACCCTACCAACTACCATTAAACAAAATAAATCGAATCTTATAGCAGAAAATTTCCTTTTTTTTAATAAATAGCTAATTTATCTTTTACTTTCCTTTTTGTCAAATATAACTCTAATTATTCTGTAAATTTAAATAATAATTTTACTGGATTTAATGGAGGAAGGTTAGCTAATTTAATCTTAAATTAAGATTAATACCTTTTTTTGTTTCTATTTGTCATTAAGTATCTCTTAATCAATGACCATTTATATGAAGTTACCTTGTTACCTGATAATCAATTAGAGAAATAAAATTATCTCCGAATTAAGGAGTCTATAAGGTATCTAATTTACAATACTCACCTTTACACCTTGTTCTTATTTATTTTATAATTTATTAGTTTCAATTTATTAATTCTGAATCTAATTTAATTTATAAAATTTTCAGTAACAACGATTTGCATGTCTTAAAACTACTGAAAAACGTTCAATCAGAACCAAAATTAAATTCTTACTGAAAAATTAGACAATTTTTATTGTCATATTTTATTTGCTTTAAGCAATATTTATTAACTCTTTTATTTAAATTTGATTTTTTTATTATCTTTATTTTAATATACATTTATTCTGAACAAATGTATAAAAGTTTGCAGTTATTTCAATTTTCTACTAAATATTCAGAGTGTATAATTATGAATTTGTTTATCTTTTAAGAAATAATTTGACAAAGGATAAATAGGTAAATAGAAAGATTAATATTTTATATTCACTCTTTAGAGTAATATTAATTTATATTTCCTTTTGATTTTTAATACTCATATATTTTAGCTTAAATTATAGCTATTATTTTTAAGGGCTATATATTATTCAATGACTATTAATTATAATTTAATGTTTGATCTTTATTAGGGTATAATTTGATTTTTGGATAAAATAATCATATAAACAAGAATTCCACTAATATTTGAGAAATGGACTATTAATACATTTGTAATACTAAAGTTGAAATCAACTCCATAGTTGAACCATTATGCCAAATTAGGATATTTATTATCCAGATTCATTTGAGTTATTAGATAATCACAATAAAAATAAAGACTTTTTAAATAAGAGAGGATAAAATTAGCCAATTTAAGAATCAAAAAATAGGAAACCTAGTGCAAAATTACCCTTTTTCAACCAGGTTAATATATAATGCTGAATCTATAAAATTAGTTAATATCAATATCATCTAATTTTTAATCTTATTCTGAATTTATACCTTTATCTTAGACATTATGACTATTCCCTTGATAAATAGTTGAAGCTCCTATCCATCCTATACATAATAATTAAATACAGATAAATTATTACCCAATATCCTGCTGATTTATATTCTATTTTTGTTTAATTTTATTATTATTGAAACTCTTTATAAATAAAGGATACCAATCAATAATAATAATCACCCTTATACCATTAATATTAAACAACAACAACAAAACAAACAACAACAACAAAAACAAAACAAACCAAAATAAAAGGAAATTTGAGAAACAATAATTTCTTTAAAGGGATGAATAAAGGTTTCCTAACAGAGAAATAACCAAAACATATATAATTTCACTTTATTTAGAATATTTTTAATTATTTGGTGGGATCTACAATGGTTAAATTTAGTAAGAACTATATATTAAATATTGCCTATTACAATGATTTATAAGATATATCTTTATTACAGAGAACTCAAATTACTATAAGCCTTATTAATTTATTAATGAAATATTTTATAAAGAAATTTGGAAATTAGAAAATCAGCTTAAATAATTATATCTCTTTGATAACAACAAATAGCTAATTACTGTAGTTTAGCTTAATTGAAACAGTACAATATAGAGTGGGATGAGTTGGAACAGAATTTTAATATAAAGGATCCCACAGATAAAATTTAATAAATTTGAACCATATATCCTTAAAATCTTTGATGGATACAACTATTCTATCAGTAACAAATATAATTAGTAAACTAATTTTGCACTGTAGCCCTCTAAGACAAAGCTATAAAAAGCATTAATTCTATTTAAGATCTAGAATATAAATTTAAATAACTAAATGAAAGTGACACACTCAAAACAATAAAAAACTATTGAAAATGAAAATTTTATTATATTGAAGATAAGAAACAAAACAAAATGAAATTAAATTTGAGTCTAATAAATAAATAAAGATAAATAAATAAAAGAGTAAGTTGGAAAATAAAAATATATTATAAAAAATATAAAAACCAAAAAGTCCTAAGAATAAAAATCTAAAAAATGTCACAATTATTTATTTTATCACCTTTAAGTCAATTTGAAGTCTCTAATTTAATAGGATTGAATGCTCCCATTTTAGGTCATTTGAATATCACTTTAACTAATTTAGCTTTGTATACATGTTTTATATTATTGATTGTTTTAGGGTTTCACTTATATGGAAATAATGAATCTAAATTAATCCCAAATAAATGGTCAATATCCTTAGAGTCTATTTTTGCAAGTTTAAATTCAATGGTTAGAGAACAAATAGGATCTCACAGTGAAATATTTTTACCTTTTATTTATTCTTTATTTTTCTTTATTTTAATTGGTAATTTAATCTCTAATGTACCTTATTCCTTTGCTGTAACAGCAAGTGGTGTAGTCTCTCTAGGATTAAGTTTCACTATCTTCATTGGTGTGACTATTTTAGCTTTCTCAATACATGGTATTAAATTTTTCTCTTTCTTTATTCCTGTTGGGACTCCATTAGCTTTAGTTCCTTTATTAGTTTTAATTGAATTAGTATCATATTTAGCAAGATCAGTGTCATTAGGTGTTCGATTATTTGCTAATATTGTAGCAGGTCACACTTTACTTAAAATTTTATCAACATATCTATATAAATTGTTTTCAGGTAGCTTAATTGTTGCTGTAATAACTTTAATTCCTTTCCTAATCTTTTTAGCACTTATAGGTTTAGAAATTGCTGTTTCTCTTATCCAAGCTTTTGTTTTCACTTTATTAGTTTGTTCTTATTTAAGAGATGCAATTGAACTACATTAATTTATTTATTTATTTTTAAAATATTTTTATGAGTTTCTAATTTAAAGAGATATACAGATAAAACAAAAGTATTTATATGGTAATTATATAAAATTATTAACCCCTATTCAAATTAAACTTATAATAGAAAATATCATTTAAATAAATACTTTTTCATATTTAATATAATAATTTAAGAATAAATTATAATGAAACCAATATAATATTATCTTTAATGATATAATACTTTTCTTAATTATATAAATTAAAGAGAATAAATTAAACATAATAATGTTTACTCTGGTTGCTTAAAAAAAGTGTAATTAATGACACTTTTCTTATAATTATTTGTGTAAAATTTTTTAGATAATTAATATCTCCCTTTAATTAATATTTAAATATAATTTATTAATAAAAAATAAAATAAAATTTATAGTTTTAATTAGGATTGGGTTTTAATCACTAAATAATTAAGTGTCAAAGTTCTATTACTATCAGTACTATAATTTCTTTCAAATTGTTAAATATTAGGAGTGTATGAGATATCAGAAGGTTCCTTAAATTAAGGATTAGATTCTTCTTGAGATGGTTCCAGTTGTGACTAGGGTTTAATTAGTTATTTCAACAACCTTAATAGAAAGTATTAAGGGATAAGTTCTAATTTCAATAAGGTAAATTTCTCTATCTTAAGGTAATTCAGATTCAGGTAATAAATCAGTATCTTATGAACCAAATCCAAATAAATAATCCAACCCAATATAAGTAAATCTTAAATGGATTATACTGAAAGTATAATAATATCTGATATTTAATAATCCACTAAAGATTACAGGAATATAGAAATAAGGTTAAGATAAAATTAACTATTATCAGGAGTTTTAGAATCTAAGATTTTTTTATCATCAGCTCTAGATATCTTAATATCTGAATTAGAATTATCTGTAGATGCTGATGATGATGAAGAAATATCTGAGTTAATTTTGGGTTGATATAGTTGTATTTTTATAAGAGACTATTTTTTATATTTAACAAAAACAACAAACAAAACAAACAACCAAACAAAGATTAAATATTAGCCATTCACAAAGGATATTAATTCACCAAATATCAATAATTTAAAATATAATTCAAAATAGAAATTTTATCTTTTATTATCAAATATCCCTAATTTTTTTATAAAGCTCTAATTTTTACTTTAAAAAGCTTGGAAGATATTCATGAATTTTAATATCTTTATCTTCTATTACAAGATGACTATATTTATTTATAAAAAATATCATTATAAGAGAATAAAAAATAAGACCAAAAAATAATTTAAACCAAAATTTATCTATATTTTTTAAGATTTCTATTAAAAAAGGATATTTAATTAATAATATTGTTGAGTTGAAATTTTATTCATAATTGAATTATTTTAGCTAATTTAAGGAATTTGTTCTCAAGATCAAAAATTTTATTAAACATAGATTTCTCTTATTTAAATAAATAAATCATAAACTAAAATAAAGATTAGAATTAAAGATGCTATTTTTTGTCTTATTTTATAAATATAGTTGCTTTCCAATCCTCTTATAACAAGTTTAATCTATCAAGTAATATTATTATTTGGATATTCTTAATAACTAATAAAATAAATGGTTGTTAGATATGAGATAGGATATATGAAAGATGAGATAGGATATATGAGATATGATATTGAGGAGAGATTTCAACATACAATGATTATCTAATCCTAACCCTAGTGAGAGAATACGAGCCCTTCCAGATTCGAACTGGGACAACCCTAATTGACAATTAGGTACTCTACCTATTAAGCTAAGAGCCCTCTAATTCTTTATATTCTTTTATTTAATTAAAATTTAATAATATAAAAATTAATTATATAAATTTACAATATTTATTTAGCTGTTTTATACGGAGATTCTGGCTCAAATTACATCCTTGTTTATCTAAATTATAAAGGGTTATAAAGAAGATAAAATTTTATCAAGTAAATATATGAGAACTAAAGATAATTTTAACAAAATAATCAAATTATATTAATTATTAGATTCTATTTTTTATTTCTTAATTTTTAATTCATTAAGTATTTGACAGCTATCTTTGTAGAATTATCTGAATAAGATAAAGGGTTTCTACCAATAAGAGAAGCTAAACTATTAATAGGTTAATTTCTAACTTCAGTTTGACCACTTTTAATTAAATATCTGATATGTTTGATTCTATGATATGCAATATAAAGATGGTATAATAAAAAGAGCATGGCAATTATATAAGCAATATATATTATAAATATGGGTGAATTAATATATGAATTACCTAATAAGATCAGATAACTTACCCCTCCAAGAAATCTAATGGTTGATTTTGCAAATCAATGAGATTATTAGGTAAGGTGGGCATATTCCAACCTTTTATAATACCAAAATTTAAATCTTGCCTATTGGATTCACCAATTAGAAGGATAGTAACTAATATAAAGATAATGATATTTAATATGAATATAATTAGGATTAACATGATTTGTTTTATTGGGGTGACCTCCGTATCTATATTATAAAACAAGTTATCCGTTCCGTATATAACTTTCAACTATTAATTGATATCCTGATAAGGGAAGGGTTATATAAGAAATTAGGACGTAGCAGGATACTAGTATTTCACCTATTAAAGTGACTCAACTAAAACTTGAGGTTCTTTATTTTTTAGAACAATACTTTTTATCCGTGACGACTTGTACTTATTTATATTAATAAAGATCAATAGGAGGGGATGAACTCTTCTAACAAGAAGATTACCCTTTTTACTTCAAAATAAACTATTAGAGTGATTAACCTCTAAATCATTAACTATTGAAGGGATTACAAAGAACCAAATTATTTGTATTATCAATTACTTGATGATGGTTCCGAATTCCGACCCAAGGGTTGTGTGTTATAACATGTTTGGGGTGCCTCTTAAACGAGGATGACTATCCTAGCTAGGGATAATCCCTTTAAAATATTGAGGAATGTTAATTCAAATTTTATTTCACTACTTTTAAAACATAAATTAAAAGAAGTTAAGTTAAACAAAAAATTATAAATTTAAATAAATTGAAAGCCTATAATTTAATGGTAGAATAATTTCTTGATAAGGAATTTGTAGAAGTTCAAATCTTTTTTTGGGCTTAAAAATAAACAAAAATAAAAAATATTGTAATAGTGTCAAAAAACAAAATAATTATTAATATTAAAACTAAACTATTACTTTAATCTTTAATTATAAATATATTAAATATATATAAAATAAATAATTATAGAAAAATAAAATAAAACTTTCTTAAATTGTGATATATTATCATGGTTTTAATTAAACAAAAATGAAACCTAATTTAAATAAATTTTATGTCTTTTTAAAATATTAAATAAAAATAATAAACAACAAACAAAAATAAACATAGAAAATATTAAATTAATAAAATACAAAGATACAAAATAATAAACAAACAATGAGAATATTAAAAACACATGTATTGCTTAGATTATTAAATTCTTATATAGTGGATTCACCTCAACCTGCTAATATTTCTTATTTATGGAATTTTGGTTCTTTATTAGGTGTATGTTTAATAATACAAATACTGACTGGAGCTTTTTTAGCCATGCATTACACACCTAATGTTGATTTTGCCTTTAATAGTGTAGAGCATATTATGAGAGATGTCAATAATGGTTGGATAATTAGATATACACATGCTAATGTAGCCTCCTTCTTCTTTATCTTTGTTTATATGCATGTAGGGAGAGGATTATATTATAGTTCCTATAAAACACCAAGAGTATTAGTGTGGTCAATTGGAGTCATCATTTTAATACTGATGATGGCTATAGCTTTCTTAGGTTATGTATTACCTTATGGACAAATGTCTTTATGGGGTGCTACAGTTATTACTAATCTATTATCAGCTATTCCAGTATTTGGACAAGATATTGTAGAATTAATTTGGGGAGGATTTTCAGTATCAAATGCCACTTTAAATAGATTTTTTTCTTTACATTATTTATTACCATTCTTGTTAGCAGCTTTAGCTGTAGCCCATTTAATTGCACTTCATTTACATGGATCAAATAATCCAAATGGAGTAACCTCACATGGAGATAGAATTGCAATGCATCCTTATTTTATTTTTAAAGATTTAGTTACTATATTTGCATTTTTCTTAGTTTTATCTGTTATTGTATTCTTCTATCCTAATTTATTAGGTCATTCAGATAATTATATACCTGCTGACCCAATGGTGACTCCTGCATCAATTGTGCCAGAATGGTATCTTTTACCTTTTTATGCTATATTAAGATCAATACCAAATAAATTATTAGGAGTTGTTGCAATGTTTGGATCCTTATTAATCTTATTAATATTACCTTTAACAGATTTATCTAGAATAAGAGGAAATCAATTTAGACCAGCTATGAAATTAGCTTTCTGGTTCTTTGTTGTTGATTTTATATTTTTAATGTGGATTGGATCTCAACATCCAGAAACACCTTATTTAGAAATAGGTCAATTTTCTACAGCATTTTATTTCGCTTGGTTTTTAATAATTGTACCTTTAATAGGAATAAGTGAAAATACTTTAATAGATATTGCTACATCTACGGATCAATAATGATAAAACAAAAACTAATAACATAACTAACTAAAAACAAAGATTTCATTTATTTCAAAATGAATATAACTATGGTAATAAATCAATCCTTATTAATCATTATAATTAGATATTCTTAAATAAAGATATGAAAATTAGTTCTATACTAGGATGTAGAATTGGGGAGTTGTCATAAGAATCTAGAAGATTATAGATTATAGATTATAATTATAGATTATAGATTATAATTATATATTATACATTATATCCCCTATATTTTTGAAAAGGTGCTATCTATTATTAAGGTTAAAAACAACTAAACAAAAAACAAAAATAAACAGAAAGTAAAGGGCTTTGGAGATAAATGAGAGTGACAGAAGATAAATCATAGATAATTTTGTAAATTAATTATTATATCCTTTATCACTTTTGTACTTTAAATTTATAAAGGTTCAAATCCTTTACTCTTTAGATTATATCAAAACAAACAAAATAATAAATTAATTTTAACTAATTAATGATATAAGAATCTTACCACAAAGATCAATCTTAAGATGCTAAATAACTTAATCATTAGGTTTTATTTATTTAAATTCTAGATTAAAAAAAGTTATAGTTGTGAATTAATCACAAGGCATTTATCTCTTAAAATATAATATTATTTGATTTCCTTAGTGTCATTTAGGTTCTAGACTTAAATTGAAACTAAAAACTATAAATCCTTATAGGATATTGTTTTAAAGGGTAGGAAAAATAATATAAATTACCTTTTTTTCTTAAAATTTCTAATAATTCTGAATCTATAAAATCCTTATAATAAGCTAGATTGCTGTTAGTTTAAGAATTGGGTCATTAAATAAGAAAAATATAAAATGGTCAAATATTTTATCAAGAGAAAATAGAAAATTAAGACCGAAATAAACAATAAAAAATGATACAATTAATCTCACAATTTAATACAATCTTTAATGATGTAGCACAACCCTGGCAATTAGGGTTTCAAGATAGTGCAGCACCAGGTTTCACAGGTCTGGTTACATTACATAATACTGTGGGATTCTATTTAGTGGTTATTTGTTTTGCTGTATTCTGGGTTCTTTTCTCTATAATATATTACTATCAATCTAATAAACACCCTATTGCACATAAATATCTAACTCATGGAACATTACTAGAATTAATCTGGACAATTACACCAGCATTAATCTTAATAGCTATAGCCTTCCCTTCCTTCAGATTATTATATTTAATGGATGAAGTTATTTCACCTACATTAACAATAAAAGTAGTAGGTCACCAATGGTATTGGTCTTATGAGTATTCAGATTTCATTACTGATAGTGGAGAATCTATTGATTTTGATTCTTATATGATTCCTGAATCAGATTTAGAAGTTGGTCAATTCCGATTATTAGATGTGGATAATAAACTAGTAATACCTGTAGATTGCCATATAAGATTAATTGTTACAGGATCAGATGTGATCCATTCTTATGCAGTACCCTCATTAGGATTGAAATTAGATTGTGTACCTGGACGATTAAATCAAGTTTCTTTCTTGGCTGAAAGAGCTGGGACATTTTATGGGCAATGTTCAGAAATTTGTGGAGTTTGGCATGGTTTTATGCCAATAGTGGTGGAAGCTGTTTCTTCTCCTGATTTCTTAGTCTGGATTGATTCAGCTTCTCAATAATCCTCTCTGTAATTTAACATGAATATTTAAATGCTACTATATATTTCTAATTTCACTCAGTATCCTTTTTACTAAGAATATTTGAGAGGACATTTCTCCTATCTTTATTTGCATTTAAAAGGAATTAAATTTTATGAATCCTGAATTGGAAAAATTTACCCCTCCCCATATTTATTCTGATTAGTGACAGACTAGGATATTTTGTATTTAAATTTTAATCTTATATCTTTATCCCCAAATTAAAGTAAAAAATATAAATAACCTAAAAGAAAATATAATAAAAACTTCATTAAACCCTCTTAACGAATAGGATAGGAAAATTCATTATATTATTGTCATTGTCCCTAATAAATAGAACATAAATAACTCCAAAGATTCATTTTAGATTATAAGGTTAAGAATATATTTTGTATTTATATGATTATATAATATGTAATATCATTTTAAATTAAAGGTATAAATTATTTCTCTGATTTATTCTTAGTTAAAAGTGAAATAATTAAGTAATTACTGTAATGCTACTGTCTAATTATTTATATTTAAAACCTATAATTCTTTTGTAGACTAATATGATTCTCTAGCACTAGAGATTTAGTGACTGGATATTTTTATTATATAGTGTAATTTTTATATTTTTTAATCACAGGTTTACAAATTAGAGCTGTAGAGAACTCTAAGTACATTTAATTATATATACTCAATTTATTATATTTGTATTGTATTTCTCTAACTATTAATTCCATTAGAACTGATAAAATATAACAAAATATAAATCATATAAATACAACTAATTTTAACAAATAAATTTAGATTATAAAAATAAATACTAAGTATTATTTTGTTTTTTACTCTTTAAAAGATATTTAGTATTTTAATGGTTAAAATTTAAACAAAATACCATATAAGAATAGTGTAATTTATTATATATTGATTTAAGTCATCAGAGTAAACATTTGTATGTTTTTTAGTTATTATCTAGAGTTTATGTAATAAAGATATAACGTATTATATTATTTTTTGATTATTTGTAAAAATAAAAGATAAAAAATAAATTAAATTAAGTATAAAAGAAAAAAGAAAATAAAATTAAATAAATTATAATATAATATAAAAGAAAAATAAAAAAGATAATACTTCTCGGTCTCAAAAAAATAAATAAAATAATAAAATTAAAAAAAAAAAATAATGAAAATAAATATAAATAAATATCAACATTTTCCTTTTCATTTGGTAGATCCTTCTCCTTGGCCAATTTTATTGAGTTTCTCATTATTAAATATGGCAATTGGTGCTGTATTATATATGCATGGGTTTTATAATGGTGGTACTATATTAACCATTGGATTTATTTTAACTGTGTCTGGTATGACTCTTTGGTTTAGAGATGTAATAACTGAAGGAACATATCTAGGTCATCATACAAAACAAGTTAAAAATGGATTAATGATAGGGATAGTACTATTTATAGTTAGTGAAATTTTTGCTTTTTTATCTGTATTTTGGGCTTTCTTTCATTCTAGTCTATCACCTGCGATAGAAATTGGAGGTTCCTGGCCTCCTCTAGGAATAACGCCATTAGATCCTTTTGCAATACCTTTACTTAATACTTTTTTATTATTATCCAGTGGAGCTTTTGTAACATATGGCCATCATGCTTTAATAGCTGGTAATAGAAAAGGAGGTATCAATGGGATCTTTGCCACAATACTATTAGCAATAGTATTCACTGGTTTACAATATTTTGAATATTGCGAAGCTGGATTTACAATGTCAGATAGTGTATATGGTTCTGCTTTCTTTGCTTCTACGGGGCTTCATGGTTTACATGTAATTGTGGGTACAATCTTTATTTTAGTAGGATTCATTAGACTCATAAATTATCAATTAACAAAACAACACCACCAAGGATTTGAAGCAGGTATCCTTTATTGGCATTTTGTGGATGTAGTGTGGCTATTTTTATTTGTAGCTGTGTATTTCTGGGGTGGAGCTTAAGTAATGAGAATTAAAATTATAAATAGAAATTTAAAAGATAATCATCAATATAAATATAAATATAAATATATATATAAATATCAATATATATATAAATATAAATATCAATATAATTATAAATATAAATATAAATATAAATATAAATATAAATATCTTTTACCATTTATTCTTAGTAAATTCTGTTATAATCTTTCCGGATAATCAGAATCTATAATTAGATATGCTTTCTCAATGTTTACTTTAAGTTTAATTGTGTTGATTTCTTTTATCAATGTTTTTGGTTATATATTTTCTTTATATTTAATATCAAAATATGATATAGAAACTAAATTTCCTAAATTAAAAAGAATAATAAAATATTATGAGAAATCAATTCAACTCTTTATTATCTTTTAAGCATTAATGGGAATCATAAACTTAATTGTTATAAAAGTTTTAAACTTAGTATTATATGGAATTATTAAAAACACTAAACTAAATAAAAGTATAAAATAATGAAACATACTAACAAATAATAGATTGAAAATAAGGAACAGAAATTGTTAAATATTTAATGTAAACCTAAACTTTAGTCTCTCTTAACAACACTAAAACAACAACAAAACAACAACACAACAAAAACAAAACAAAACAACACAAAAACAACAACAAAACAAAAAAACAAAAACAAAACAAACAACAACAAAAACAACAAAACAAAAACAAAACAAACTCAATAAATAAAATACTCCGCTAAGAGTTAGTTGGGTTCATTGAGTTATTAGCTGATAATTAGAGACTACCCTTGATATTTATAAATATTTAAGTACAATTTAGTAAGATAGTAAGTTTGGTGGGATAGGGTATGTTGTGGGGTTGGTTTTAGGGGGTATAGGTTTGTAGTGGGGTTATTGGCTAAGTGTTTATAATAGAAGGCAAACAGGGATACTGTTATGTGGGTTAAAACCTTAAGGTATGCATAGTTTTAGTCATTTTCTTTATTGGGGTTAAGAGCATTTGAGGCTCGTTTAGGGTAGTTTAAGGCTATTAGGAGTATTTATCCTTATAGATATTTATGGGTTTAACTAGGAAATACAAATTTAATACTTATAATTATATTTAAACAAATTTGGGTACACATTCTAAATTTTAATGGTGACTATTGTAAGGTATAAAACAGCATACCTTCTAAAATACTTTAGTAAGATATAAACTAGATAATAATTGTTTTTGTTTCTAAATAGAGGGTTTAAAATTTAAACCCTCGTTAAAAAGCCCAGTAGAAATTGTTTTAATCCTCAAACAACCAGCTATGAAAAACACCTTCAGGATTATTAAATTTATCTTTATTTTTTTTTTTTATCTTCTATTTCTTTTAGAGCTTTCAGAAAATCTTCTGAAATACCTGAAGTATTAGCTCTAATTTGAGTAAATAAGTTAGCATTATGTTTTTTAAGCTCTTTTATTAACTCTGAAGATTCCTCATTAGATAGTACACCTTTTTTATTTAGATGTTAAAAATGTTCAATAGCTTCATTAATTTGTTCAGTCTCTTTTACTGCTTGATCAACTAAGGATTTATTTGTTTTAAGAGATTTATTTAATTCAGCTATAGTGGAGTTTTGTGGATTAGCACCTAGTAATTTATGAAAGTAGGGTTCAAATATTTTATCTTTACCTGCTCCCTCTAATATTTGATCAACTAAAACTCCAGTCCCAACACCTCCCACAGAATATTGACTTGTAGTACAAACAACTTTCCAACAATAAGCTATGTTAGCTAATAATGAGGCATATCTATTTAATGGTGAGTTTCTAACCTCTAATCTTTCTTTATGATAAATTAGTGTATAAATTCCATAAATAAATTTGATAATATTTATAATAGTTATTTGGAAAAACTGTAAAAATGCAATTAAATTTAAAATCTGTTGTGTTTCAATATTGAAATTGGTGTTACTTTTTGTTAATACTAAAACAATAGTCATACCTCCAATAACCCTAAATACTCTAATAAAGGGTAATTCATAATAATAACGTATAGATTCAGGTAAAGTATCTACTTGATATCCCTTCTTGACTCCTTTAAATAAATCTGTTTCTTTAAATTTATCATAATAAATTAAAAATTTAGATCTATGATAATAGCTTATTATTAAGAAGATTATAAAGATAATAAATAATATGATAATAATAATTTTAAGGTTATTCATTTAATTTTTTTTTGTTTTCTTTTTAGCTATTTGTTTTAATGATACCGAGAAGTATTATCCAATGAAGATAATAACTGAAAAACATACAAATGTTTACTCTGATGACTTAATTTTGGTGTAAATAGATTATTACAACTATAAATATAATAGTCCCCATCCCTTTGTTAAAAATATATTATCCAATGAAGATTATAATATTTATTACAACCCACCCACAATATTTTCTAAAAATATTTAATTATTTAAGAAATTATTTTGTTTATGACTATTATTTAAATTGGTAATTGGATTTTAACTTTCCTACTTTTAATAATCTAAAAATCTATGATATACTGTTTTAATTAAAACAGATTTTAGAGGGATTAGGTTAAAGGGTTCTTAGAGGGTTTTTAAGAATTACTAAGGTAGAATGATTGATTAGTAAAATATTATTTATCCTAAAAGAATGTTCAATAAATTATTCAAATGGAGGGGATATAGGGGTTGACCTGCGTGGGTCCATCTCCACCAGCGGTCTACAAGGAGACTGAGTTTTAGAAATTAGAGGATAAAAAACAAAAATAACGTCCTTGAATTCGGCATATATAATTAAATATTAAAAAGAGTAACAACAACAAATCAAAATCAAAACAAAACAAAACAACCAAAAAAGAAACAACATAAATGTTTTAAAGATGGTGGCGGGGTTTAGTGGTATCACTTTTAAACCATAGGGTATGGGTTCAAGCTTTTGTAATCCAAAGATCTTTAATTATTTTTTCTTATCTTTGTCTATTTTTTTTTAATAAATTGTGTGTATATATTCGCCTTTCAGCATTTCACTATTACAATATTTTTTATTTAAGCCCAAGAAGATTTGAACTTCTACAGATTCCTCATCAAGAAATTATTCTACCGTTAAATTATAGGCTTTTTCTAAATTTTAAAATATAAATTTTAATTAACTTTCTTCTTTTAATATAAAATTAATAGGTTGGAGGTTGTAAATATTAAAGTTAAATTAAAAAGAAGATATTTACTAGTATAACAAACAGAAATAAAATATTATCTGAGGAATTTTTTAGAACCTTTAACTGTCCAATTATTGGCACAAGTTTCAAATAAGTTATACAATTTAATAAATAATCTTCATTTCATTAATAAACTCTAATATAGCAGTAGAATAACTATATTTTTTTTAGACCCTAAATTAAATTACTGCTATTTTTCAGTTGCACTTTCTATAAGATTGTACATTAGGACTAGGTTTTAATACCTTAGTTTTATAAAATTTTACTATTACCTCTTCAATAATAGTTATTAGAATATTTAAATAAACACAATCTGTCAAAGTTCGCCCATTCTCCATACTTTTCAATCTGTAATAATAAATATAAGATTTAAACTCACAGAGTTAATCATAGTATAAGAAATTAATGCTTAAATTACTTGTACTTCTAAGGCATCTAGATATTAATTCTATTTTACCACTAATTTCTATTATAATATAACAAAACAAAAATATAGCTGATTCTATAATTCCATATTGTTTCCACAATTATAAATATACTGATAGGGTATCAACCTCAATATTCTTCTTAATATTCCCAAATATTTTCTATATTAGTTAAGATTTCCTATTTTTAGATTTATAATAAAATGAGAATTCTAAATATAAAATACCAAACTAAAACAGTGAATAAAAATATAATAATATAAAGTGAATGAAATTAGAAATAAAACTAAATTATAATTATACATTATTATTATTGAATATTTATTAAATTTTATTTTAATCCTATTAGAAAAGGGGTATGACAGTTAAAATCTCTTTTATTTTAATCTCAAACCTCTTAAATGAACTTTATATATTAGTCATTATAATTAACTAAATTATTATTATTTCTACTTAGTTATTTGGAGGGTAAGACAAAATTTAAATTATTACTAAAGGATATGAGTTATTTATTATAATTTGATAATTGTCTTGGTAGATTAGTTATGAGAGATTAGCTCTATTTTTTCCCCCCATATTTAATAGGGGAAGTATGCTCCTAAAGTTTATAGTGGAATAACATCTTCTGGAACAATTACTAAAATCAAAGGATTTAAAAAATATATTGAATTTAAAAATTTATTACCTCTATTGAATAAAATTAAAATTGGAAGTACAGCAAGATAAATGGTATAAATATTTATCTAAAGCGTCATATAGAAATTAAAGATGAGATCTATACACTTATAGAAACAGATAATAAAAGAAAAATTATTTATGAGAATAATAAATTCATAGACACAAAACCTATAAAAATAGTAGATGAAGAAAGGACTGATTAGATATGTATACAATAAATTTAATCCTCTGTGACAATCTGGCGTTAGAGAATAACAGGGGTTATTTTAAGGGTTTAATTTTAAATCATTCCTTTATCATAAATTTTATAATATGATAATCCTGATTTGAACTGATAAATTTTCTTGATTAATATCATACTTAGGTTTGTAATTTATCTCTTTGTTTCTATCTTGTTCTATTTGTTTACTTAATTCATTCCAATATTCAGTTTTCTCTTTATCATTTAATTTAAAATATGAATTTATAGCTTTTTTTACTCTATCTTTATCTTCCTCATTTGGAATTACTGCATCACTTTCAATTTTAGAATTTAAATACCACCAAATATTTGTTTATACCCTTCACCTCACATAGGAATAAAGATTTTATCTTGACCAGCAGCTTCTAAAACACAATCAAAACTAGATCCAACAGCTATTACAGCTGCACCACCTCCCGTTATTGCACATCCTACCTTAGCACAATAAAGAATTTTACCTAAATGTGTTGCTAATTGATTTAAAGGAGAATTTCTAACTTCAAATTCATTAGAATGAAAAATTAATTTATAAATTCCATAAAAAATTTTGATTAACAAAATAATAATAATTGAGAATATATGAATTAATCCTATAAACAAGATTAAATATTGTAAATATTCAGGAAAAATTTTATATTTCTCAAAGAATATAATAAGTAAACAAACACCCCCAATATTTATCAAGACTCTTATAATTAAAAGATTATAAAAACTATTCACTTTTTCAGGTAAAATAGGTAAATTATAACTTTTTTTGAGACCTAATATAATAGAATATTTATTTAAAATTTTCATTTCATTAATTTTATATTTATGATAGTTAAAATAAGGGGTTAAAATAAATGAATATAAACAAATTAATAAGGTGAAATATCAAAAGCAATTAAAATACTTGGTACAAGTATAATAAAGGCAACAGCAACTGGTAATAGATTCAACCAACATAAATCAATTAATTGATCATACCGTAATCGTGGTAAAGTGGCTCTAAACCATACAAAGAAAAAACAGAATATACAAGTTTTAACACCTAATATAATAGCTTGAAGATTTAAGAAAGATTCATTTACAAATAATTCAGGAATATTATAACCACCAAGGAATAAGATAGCAGTTAAACAACTAAATAAAACAATAGAAGAATATTCTCCTAGGAAGAAGAACACAAAAGGTACTGATGAATGTTCAGTGAAAAATCCAGCTACTAGTTCTGATTCAGCCTCTTGTAAATCAAAAGGTGTTCTTGAAGTTTCTGCTAAAATAGCAATGAAATAGAAAATAAACACAGGTAATAATGGAACAATAAACCACACAGCTTGTTGAGTTTCTATTATAGTTGTGAAATTTAATGAACCTGTTAATAATATAATAATAAGTATTGCTGAACTTAAAATTAACTCATAAGAGATCATAGCTGCTGTAGATCTAAGTGAACCTAAAAATGCATATTTAGAATTAGCTGACCAACCTGCTAATAATATTCCATATACTCCTAAAGAGGATAAGGCAAAGGTGTATAAAATACCTAAACTAAAATCAGATAGTGCTAACCCTTGCCCAAAAGGAATAATTCCCCAACCTAATAAACTGAATACTAAAGTAGAGACAGGAGCTAAATAAAATAAAATTTTATTTGATTGAGAAGGAATTACAGTCTCTTTAAGGATTAACTTTAGTGCATCAGCAAAGGGTTGAAGTATTCCATAATACCCTACAGTATTGGGCCCTACTCTTCTTTGATGGGCTGCTAATTGTTTTCTTTCTATAATCGTCATAAAAGCCACAGCAAGAAGAACAGGTAAAATAACACATAATACATCAATTAAATTAAGAAGTACACTTATTATTGTTAACATAAAATTATTAGTTATCATTTTTATTTATTTTTATAGTATTTCTCATTTGATTTACTATATTAATTTGTAAATATATATAAATATTAATGAAATCACTGTATTAGATTATTTGTTTATTTGTTTATTTTAATACAGCCAAGATATAAAATCAAGTTATTATTCTACAAAGAATTCAAAATTAATAATAAAGGATTTTAACTAGATTAGTTTAATATAATTGTTTAATTTTTATTTAAGAGTAATTAATGAATCTCCAGAAATCTGTTTCCATCCTTAATGAGGGATAGAAAGATTTAATATTGAGTCTATATTTGCATATTAAATTGGAGCAGCAGATTATTATTTTTCTTAGCCAGTAATATAGAATATACCTTATTTGGCTCCTAGGAGCCTATCAAGAGAGATTGTCTCATTAACTAAGGAAATTAGTGAACCAAAAGGTAATATTGTTTATTAATTTACTATTATTTATCTTTTCTCTTATTTAAACATTAGAATATTTAATTTCTCTCTTTACCCTTATGAATGTAAATATCTCTCACAATTTAGACAAGGATCCCTTTAGCCAAATTTATTATAAATATATATTATATATATCAAATATGTGTATCAATTCTGTGTATCTTATATTTGTTTCTATTTATTTTTTATTTTAGCTTTGTAATTTTTTTAAATTTGTTTAAGAATGAGATAGAAGCTAATTTGATTTTCTGTTATCAGGATAGAACCCTTTCACTACTTAATTTTTATGTATATTTATCTCAAATGAACAAAATTATATATGCCAATTTTATAAAACGGTTAACTTGGCCCTATTTGTTTCTATCTAAAGGATAGTATGGATAGAAACTTGGTTTTGTTGTTTTTGTTTTTGTTTTTTTTAAGGATGAATATGGTTTAAGATGGTTAGGACTTTCATATCACAAAGGTAAACCTCTATAAAAATAGAGGGACTAGTTAATATAATATTATTAGAAATACAGAGCTATTACATAATTAAACAAAAAAGAGAGATTTGATACACTAATTTTTATATTACTAATCATGGATCCCATAATTTTAGTTTAGCCTGTATATAAAATAATTTAAAATACCTACTTGTTCTATATTTATCTTTCAACCTAAAAGAAACCTGTTCTTTAATGAAAAGAATAAATAATAGCTTAAGAATATAGTTTTAAAGAGTATATAATTACTAATAAAAGAGCAGTAAAATCTTATATTTAATACTACAATTATATTACCTAACAAATTTAAAAATCTAAACACTAAATTTTATTTATAATACTAGATACCTTTATATTTATTCTCTTATTAGACTTAATTAGAGATTAAAGTTTAATTAGAAAAAAAATAAAATTAAATTTATATAATTAAAAGCTTGTGTATAGACAAAATAAATAATAATATTTAAGATATGCAATTTAATAAATTTTAGACACTATTACAATAATTTTTATTTAAGCCAAAAAAGATTTGAACTTCTACAGATTCCTCATCAAGAAATTATTCTACCATTAAATTATAGGCTTTTTCTAAATTTTAAAATATAATTTTTTGTTTAACTTAACTTCTTTTAATATAATGATTTAAGGACTTTATTATAAAACTAAAATTTTATTATAAATTTTATAATACAAATAACTCTATTTAAATTGATTCTAATTTCCTTGTTATATCATTAAAATAATAAGAGACTTTAATATTTAACTATAAATCCATCTCATAATATAAAAGGGTAGACTGATTGCTCTAGTTTAAGTTTTTTAACCCAGGAGACTCTCTTAATTTAAGAATAATAATATAAAAATTTACTGTTATGATTGGAGGAAAGATTATTGTAATTAAAGAGGTTTGTTGTTTGTAATAAATAGAAATTAAAATTTTTTACAAATATCTCTTTTGTTTCAACTAGTATATTATAACTTAATTTGATTTATTAGTGTTTGTGTCTGGTTAACAGGTTAGAAAAGGTATTTCTGATTAAAAATGAATAAATTTAAAGAAATCTATTTATAAATTTAACAATCTATTTTGAATCTTAATAAATAGCTTTAACAATGATAAGGCTTGATTCTGGTCTAAATCACTAATTTTTAAATAAATAAATTTGTTTTTTATAATGGATCAAATATAAATATATATTTAGTATTTTAAATGTTATTAATCTGTTATTTCATATTTTAATTGTTTAATATATTATTAATAAATTCATAGATACAAAACCTATAAATATTTCTAATGAAGAAATTACTGATGACGATATTAATTATTCAATAATGTTCAACCCCTATTACATTATTAAATTTAAAAACCAAATAAAACAAAAATAACTAACTAATATAAAATTGAATTGTTTATTTCACGTGCCTATTTAGAAAAGTTAATCATTCAGTATTAAATTAAATAGGGAAGTGAAGGGTTTTGGTAGTAAGGTATATTGATTATTTTTCATTAAAAAATACCACTGCATTATTAATGTATAACCACTAAATATAAATATTGTTATTCATTATACCAAGGATTTTTAAAGTAGCTTCCACATATGAATACTAAATTTGAGAGATGATAATAGGTTGAACAAAAATATAAATTTGCATTTCATTAATCTTAGCTAAACTAGAAATCTATTTTTATTAAGGGTGATTTTTCAATTATACAATCTTAGGTTTCATACGGATATATACTACTGGACTATTTGCACTAATGAGAGTATTCTTTTTAATTAGATTTATATATGACTTCTTAAAATTGTTGTTTTGTTGTTTTCTTAAGAATCACAGTTAAATTTCACCTAACTTAACTACCATGGTCTGAGTCCTGTATCTTTGCAAATAAATTTAAGATAAGATATAAATCTATGAAAGGATTATGTGTAGAAGAATTGTTATTTGTTTTATTTAG